>Ga0209800_10000796_pt1 | contig 40608 bp, 29 predicted proteins | sample Higcelweek8metaG_FD_187174 | JGI IMG/M metagenome (GOLD analysis project Ga0209800, IMG submission 187174) | Freshwater pond sediment microbial communities from the University of Edinburgh, under environmental carbon perturbations - High... | ecosystem: Environmental > Aquatic > Freshwater >...
ACGATTTCTATGATTCCTTTTTAAGTTTTTGTTCTGGCAATATTTTAAACAAAAAACTTACTCCTGTTTATTTCACCGAATCGATTAAACAAATCAAAAACAACCAGTTTTCATATCCTCCTGTCTTTTGCCATTCGCTAATTACATACGAAAGTTGTCTCTGTGAGATTGAAAAAGGTAAGATAACGTTGGCAAGCTATCTTAACACCAACTTTGAAGACATTTTTGAAAAAACTTATAAGGAAGGAATAAAAACGGCTGAGAATCAGATTAAGATTTTCTCTTCCAACTACGAACTTGACTCGATAACTCCTCAGAAATATGCAGAAGCAATTATCAATGAATTAAACTTACTTCGATCAGATTTCAAAAAATCATATGTTGCTGATTATTATAATTTTCTTCACGATAATGATTCATTAAAAGCTTTGTTCTTTAATAATTGTTTATTGGTTGAAGAAATCGAAATTAATAAAGATGCCCTGAAGCAATCGATCATTATAAATGAAATGGTCTGTTTTCTAATTGAAGAAGCACTGAAAATATCAACAATCTCTCCCGATATTAAAATAAGTGAGTCAGACTTTCAATCAATACTTCAAATATTCCATCTTCAAATTCTAATGGCTCCCTCCTCTGATATTCTGAATCAGCTTTTGGAAACTCTTTCAGAAACACTTTCCAAGTTGAAGAATAACAGAACCCCTTTGTGGTTCATTATTGAAGATTTTAAAGAGTCTATCTGTGAAGTTTATCAGAATTCAAAAACCAATTTTGTTGAAACGATAAAGTTAACAGACCCTGGTAATCTTGAACCATTTATTGCAGACAAATTACGAGAATTAAATCTTAAATCCCTCGATAATAAGATGAATGAGGTTTCAGTAAATGATTGTTTCGAATCTCTTAGAAACATCTTTCAGTCCGAAAAGGAGTACCTTCAATCAATCAGAAATATCAATCCTATAGATATCGGCAAAATTTTAAATGAAAAACCAACTAAAGAAAAACCGAAACTTTCTTTCGGTTACTTTAAATCTGATCCTCAAATTCTTTATCCTTATATACATGCACTATGTTTGAAAATTGATTTCCTCGATTACAGAACGACCGTTGAGGATTTTATTAGGATTGTTACTTCAAAAGATTTAGAAAAGGTCCAAGAGAAAATCCATTTGGGGTGTGCAACAAATGAATTCGCGTATGTCGTTGAAAAACTTAAGTCATTTTTCAAATCCTTGAAACCAGCAAATATTGAAAAATCAGGTTTATTCATTAGCAACTTTGGAAACCCAATAAAGGCAAATAACCTTTACAACACCGATTTTGAAAACTTGCAATCAAAACCTACCATCAATATAATCTTCAACCAAATGCAATAAAAAGTACTGAGATTACTGAGATTTCTCAGTCACTCTAAAAATCTAAGTCTTTCCCTAATTGCCGGGCTGTAATTTCGATTTGAAATTTCACAGTTAAGAGTCTCCGGAGGCTCATTGTTTAACTCTTAAATCAGTTAAAAATGAGCACTGATTACATTATTCAAAAATTGGATAGCATTGAAAAAATGCTCTTGGAGCAAAACATGCTACAAAAGGAAGTATTTAACTTCAACGAAACAGCAATTTATTTGGAGGTATCGCATTCAAACCTCTATAAGCTGACTAGTACAGGAAAACTACCATTCTACAAGCCTAACGGGAAGAAAATTTATTTTACCCGTAAGGAGTTAGATGCCTGGTTACTTACAAACAGGCAATCATCCAGGGAGGAGATTTTAGAAAGAGCTTCAAATCTCAAACTTAAATCAGGGAGGAATTAGCAATGCAAGAAATTGTTAAAGCACTCCTCAACCTCTCAGGTGAGTTAAAGGAGATAAAAGCATCTGTTGGAGTACTGCGTAAAACGCAGCTCCAACAGTTCTCTGAGAACTGGATTGATGGACAGGAAATAATGCTTTCGCTGAAAATAAGCAAACGCACCCTGCAAACGCTTAGAGATTCCGGCATCCTGCCATATTCCCGACTAAACGGAAAGTTCTACTATAAGGTTTCCGATCTGGAAATGCTTTTGGAAAATAGCTACACTAAAACACTTAAATCCAAAAGCCATGAACGTAAATAGAGAATTCATACTGATGAATACAAGATATGGTCTCGATATTTACGACCATATTCTGAAAGCTTATTTTGGTGAAGATGCAATTTTGAGAGTTTCCGGGATGGCTTGTTTACCTACAAAAAATCCATTTCGAAAAAATAAGGAAACTTTATTGGTGATCTTGGAAAACGGTTCATTTCGATACCACGATAAAGAAGATAAAACCTTCAAAGGTGATCCGTTCAAATTTGCTCAGCTTCACTACCAATTGGAAGGAAAAGCACTCCTGACAAAGCTTTGGGATGAATTGAATCTTTCAATTAAAGATCAACCAATAATTGAAGTCCCTGTATTCAGTGTATTCAAACATCCGGTTTCAAACATTTTCCCCGAAAAAGAAATCTCATTGATTGACGCTTATCTGGGAATTAAAAGCACTATCTATAAGGACCGAACAAATTACCTGCGGGGTTTGAAAGATAAAGAGCGAATTCGAAAATACAAAGCATCGGAATTTGATTATGTTACCTTTTCGGGAACTTTTACCCGTCGAAATGACAAAGCCCTGGTTAACCATTCCGGTTTGTTGACCATCGATTTTGATCATGTAATCAATATTCCAGAGTTAAAAGAAAAACTTCTTAACGATGAATATTTTGATACGGAATTGCTTTTCATTTCACCTTCAGGGGATGGATTAAAATGGATAATTGCGATTGATCTCAAAGAGTTTACCCATCAGGAATGGTTCCTGTCTGTTGCTAACTACATAAAATCATCTTATGGGTTAGAAGTCGACCAGTCCGGCAAAGATATTTCCCGGGCTTGTTTCCTCCCCTATGATCCTGTTGTTTATATCAATCCAATTTATCTGAATATTCAAAAACCCGATAATCATGAAACGATATAAATATCTCTCTTTCCTGATAAGGTTACTTTTGAAATTGACTTCTGTCCTTTGGCCTTGGTGGTTAATTGTAATTTCCTTTCTCTTTTTCTATGCTACTCAGCTTGAAAAATTCTCAATGGTTAGTCTTTTAATCTTTTAAGCGAAAGAGGATGAAAAAGAAATTCAATCCACTTGATTGGTTAACACAAAACAATAATCAATCACATCTTGCAGAACGTACAAATTTCACTTCTGAAAAGTCCCCTTTAAGGGATTTAGGGGTGGTCATCTCCCGCATTGAATCTACTCAAACCGACATCACCACCAGTTATTCCGACTGGCGGGATATAGGCTTTGCTCTATCTGAAGAATTTGGAGAAAGCGGCAGAAACTACTTTCACCGGATTAGCCAATTTTATCCTCAATATTCACAAACAGAATGTGATAAACAGTTTGACGCCTGTCTAAAATCCAAAGGTCACGGGGTAACCCTCAAAACCTTTTTCCACCTGGCAAAAAATGCAGGAATTAACATTTCCCCTACCAACCTGACAGCGTTCCCCGAACCTGTCCGCGTTGAAAAAGATAACACCACCCTGTCCGGTATTCAAGTTCCTGACAGGGTTAATTCGAACGTCGATCCTCTCCCCACTATTCCCGATTCTGTTTATTCCAATCTTCCCATCCTTCTTCAGGATGTTTGCGCCGTCGGGCAATCACAAAACGAAAAAGACATTCTTTTACTTGGGGCAATTGTCACAATTAGTTGTTGTGTCCCTCACGTGTTCGGGTATTATGGAAACCAAAAGGTTTTTGCAAACCTATTTCTTTTCGTTACGGCACCGGCATCTTCAGGTAAAGGAATTCTGAACCATTGCAAACGGTTGGTCTATCCGGTTCACAAAGAGTTGAGGGATAAAAGCCAGGTATTAAAAGCTGCTTACGAACAGGAAAACAATGGATACATGATTGCCCGGCGTAAAGACCCAACCGCTGAGAAACCACAAAAGCCACCTGAAAAGCTTTTATATATTCCTGCCAATTGCAGCGCAACAGGAATGTTTCAACTACTGTCCGACAACGACGGTAAAGGCATCATCTTTGAAACCGAAGGTGATACCCTCTCTATCACCTTTAAAAGCGATTACGGCAATTACAGCGATGGTTTTCGCAAGGCATTTCACCACGAAACAATCAGTTACTACAGAAGAACAGACCGGGAGAACGTGGAGGTAGAAAAGCCTATGCTTTCTGCCGTTCTTTCCGGCACGCCTAATCAGGTGTTGAATCTCATTCCCGAAGCAGAAAATGGGCTGTTCAGCCGTTTCATTTTCTACTATCTCGAAATGAAATCGGAGTGGAAAGATGTTTTTGCCCGTTACGATGGCAAAGACCTCGATGAGTATTTTAACGGTTTAGGACACCAATATTTTGGGCTGTACAATTTGCTCCGAACAGAGCTTGATATTGAATTTAATTTGACCGAAGAACAGCAACAAACCTTCAACGTAAAGTTTGCAAGCTGGCAATCATTCTATGAAAAGTTAATTGGAATGGAGTACAACGCCACAGTTCGCCGGTTAGGGTTAATCACTTTTCGCATGGCTATGATTTTATCAGTTCTCCGAATTCTTGAAACGGGTGAAGTTTCTCGACAACTTTATTGCGACGATATCGATTTCAAAAATGCTTTGGAGATTACCGAAGTGTTGATTCAACATGCCCACCGAGTTTTTCAATTGTTGCCACAAACTGCATTTGTGGTAAAGCAGCCAAACCGTAAAGAACAGTTTTACACCAAACTGCCCGACAAATTTACTCGTCAGGAATATGTACAGGTTGCTGAAACCATGCAAATACCCGACAAAACCGCTCAACGTTACATTGCCGAACTTTGTAAATCAGGTCTGCTCATTCATGAGAAACAAGGCTCATTTGTTAAAACGACCAGTGAGGAAACATAGGAAACCGAGGATTTGAGGAAAAGAACTTAAATCCTCGCTTCCTTTTGTATTGCAAATCTACTCATTTACCCAATTTCCTCAATTTCCTCATTTCCTCATTTCCTCATTTCGAATTTGTAATTAATTAAATAGATTATTAATTTAGTCGCCCCACTAACATTCTAAAAACTAATCTTATGAACTTGGATCAATTCAGAATTATTCCCCCTCAAGTTGTAGGTGAATTAAAAACAATATTGATATCTGGTTTTACTGAATATGCAGATGTCCGAATTGCTTGTTCCAAAACAAATTCAAATTACTTGATTATTCCCTATAAATTTGATCCCAACTTTGCCATCTTGGTAGAAATCAGCGAAGATCGACTCCAAATCATAAAGGGCGGGGAGATGAATCTAATTTATCCATTCAAAAATCCTGAAAACGACCTATTCTATTTAGCTCAATTCGATGAAAATGAAAAGATTAAATTTCTTACATCTTACAAACCTAATGAATACACTTTCGAATGGCCAATACCAGCTAATCTGAGTATTGACTTTAAATGGATTGAGCAACCAAAACCATTCAATATTGTAGAGTATGCTCAGAAAAAAGGGAGAGTTGCAATTGAATTTATTGTTGAATTCAATGATTTCAAAGACAGTACAATAAAAGCAGCTTCAATAAAAAAATATTTAATCCCTTTTAACGAATTGGTTAAAACTGCTCTGCTTTCAAATGCTAAAAATTTATACAATGAAAAGACAATTGAGAAAGTATTGCACATTGGATTTTCGAAAATTGAATTTAAATGTCTGCGTAGTATTTTAGAGTTTGATTATAACCAAAGCCCTCAAATACAGAAATCAACAATTGAAAACATTACAAATCTTTATTTTCTCTTGGATTGTGATGATGAAAAAGAAATTGAGAATTATCTCAAGAATTTTGAAAATTCAAAAATAATAGTTCAGTATATCTCAATATTAAAAAATGTAATCAACGATAAATCAAGAATCTCATCAAAAGTGGCGACTCCAGCCAAGCATCAACAAAGTTTCGCTCTTGATCGTCAGCGTTCTGTCAGGTTAAGAAAAACGATTATTAAAGATCAGGATTCATTTTTCTATGAAGAAAACGTTGTAGGTGTCCTTACGCTTATCGAACACGATCCCCAAAAGAAATACTCCCATTTTTCGTTAAAGTCTATTGTCGACGATAAACCATATAAAGGAAGAATCAGTCAGGAATTGCGCAACAGAGTAGAGGAGCTTGCTTTCACTCTTGTTGGTCAGGAATATGATTGCAAAATAAACGTGACTTATACACCTGAATCTACAACCAAGCAGGAAAACTATGAATATGAATTAGTTGAAATAGAACCAGTAGTGAAAACAGCGGTTGAATATCCAAATAGAGATATTATGCCTTCCGAATAATTATTTATAATTATTCTTTCCTTTTTCCTACTTTTGATAATCTTTCATTTTCATAGAATGCTGCTAACACCTTACCATGCCAAATATCTTGCTTATGACCTTCTTAAACGTCGATCATCTAACGACATAGGCAAACTCACAGCTTCTCTCCAAGATGCCCAGGTCGACTTAAATCCACATCAGATTGATGCAGCACTTTTTGCTTTTAAATCACCCCTTTCAAAAGGTGCTGTTTTAGCCGACGAAGTTGGGTTAGGAAAAACAATTGAGGCGGGCATCATTCTTTCTCAACAATGGGCGGAGCGTAAACGTAAGTTATTAATCATTTGCCCATCAAACCTACGGAAACAGTGGAGTCAGGAATTAGCAGATAAATTTTATTTACCATCTCTTATTCTTGAAAACAAAACATTCAATGACGAAATAAAACAAGGGAATCTCAATCCTTTCGATACCGATAAAAACATTATTATTTGCTCTTTTCAGTTTGCCCGGAATAAAGAATCTTGGGTAAAATATACTGTTTGGGATTTAGTAATTATTGATGAAGCTCACAGGTTGAGGAACGTTTATAAATCATCTAATCGAATTGGCAATTCAATCAAAAATGCGCTAATCGAAAGAAAGAAAGTTCTTCTAACTGCCACCCCACTTCAAAATTCAATTCTCGAATTATATGGGTTGGTAAGCATTATTGATGATTACATCTTTGGCGATTTAAAAAGTTTTAAAAGCCAATTTTCCAGACTAATCGATGACGAGAATTACGAAGAACTCCGCAAACGCTTAGTCCCAATTTGTCAGCGCACACTTCGTAGACAAGTCTTGGGATATATCGATTTTACTGAAAGAAAGGCATTGGTTGAGGACTTTTATCCAACTGTTGAAGAACAAGAATTATATAACGGAGTCAGTGAATATCTTCAACGTGAAAATCTATATGCTTTACCACGATCTCAGCGGCAATTGATGACCTTGATTTTAAGAAAATTATTAGCCTCTTCATCCTATGCCATTTATGGTACATTATCTTCATTGGTTGCCCGTCTCGAAGGTTTAATTTCGGATGATATGTTGGAAGAAACAATAAATGCTGATCTTGATGTATTCGATGAAATAAAAGAAGAATGGATTGATGAAGAAGAATTTGATCAAACATCAGAAGAGGTTAACCACTTGTCCGAAAGGGAAATTCAGGAAATTTCAGATGAAATAGAATTCTTAAAAAAATTTCGTGATTTAGCTTATGCTATAAAGAAAAACACGAAAGCAGATAAACTCTTTACAGCACTGGAACGTGGTTTTCAAACCCTTCATGATATTGGCGCTAATGAAAAATCGCTGATCTTTACGGAATCACGCAGAACACAAGAATTCTTATTTAACCTTTTAAACGCTGATAAAAGCCCCTATTTAGGAAAGGTTATCTTATTTAATGGCACAAATACGGACCCTCTCTCTAATAAAATTTACAAAAATTGGCTTATTAAACACAAAGGTACCGACAGGATTTCTGGCTCTCCTACTGCCGACAAACGGGCATCCATTGTTGATTATTTTAGAGAAGAAGCTACAATTATGATTGCAACCGAAGCAGCTGCCGAAGGTATCAATCTGCAATTTTGCTCTTTAGTAGTTAATTATGATCTCCCCTGGAACCCACAACGAATTGAACAACGAATTGGTCGTTGTCATCGATATGGACAAAAACACGATGTCGTCGTTATCAATTTCTTGAATAAAGCAAACGCTGCCGACCAACGAGTCTATCAACTATTAAGTGAAAAATTTAAACTTTTTGATGGTGTGTTTGGTGCAAGTGACGAGGTGTTAGGAGCAATTGGCAGCGGTGTCGATTTTGAAAAACGAATTGCAAGAATTCTTCTCGAATGCCGTGATGTTGAAACCATTCAATTACGCTTTGATGAATTGGACGAAGAACTTCAAACCGAAAAGTTCGATCGTTATCAGGAAACCCGTAAAAAGCTTCTCGAAAATGTCGATCAGGAAGTTATTCACAAACTGAAAGTTAGTTTCGAAGATGCAAAAGGATATCTTAATTTATTTGAACAAAATCTTTGGAAGATAACAAAATACTTTTTGAAGGATTATGCATCATTTAGCTCAAATGAATATTCATTTAAGTTAAAGAAGAATCCTTTCGATGGTGAAAATATTCATCCGGGTCCATATATTATTTTAAAACCAAAAATTGGGCAGCGTAAATCTGATATCCTTGTCCCCGATAATACAAATATTTATCGTGTCGGTCATCCTTTAGCAAAGCGAATTCTTGAAACATGTATGTTGTCTAATACACCTCCTCGTGAATTGATATTCGACTATAGTAATACTCCGGGGCAAATATCAGTGTTAAAAGATTTGGTTGGCTTGTCAGGTTGGATGCAGGCATCACTATTTTCAATTTCATCGTTCGAAGATGAAGATTTTATCTTATTAGCAAACCAAACAACCCATGGTCAAATAATAAATTCTCAAATATCAAATCAATTCTTTGCCATAGATGCTTCAACTTCTGATGCAACAATTTATATTCCGGCAGACATACAAACCTCTTTCGAGGAGATAAACATAAATGAACAAAGTTTAATTTTAAACGAAAATGCACTTCGGAATAGAGATTTCTTCGATGTTGAAATGGACAAACTCGATCAATGGGCTGATGACATGAAGATTAGTCTTTCGCGTGAAATCGAAGATCTTGATGCTGAAATCAAACTCCGCAAATCGGAAGCAAAAAAAATGATGCGGTTGGAAGATAAAGTAGTTGCCCAACGACACATTAAAGAACTGGAAAAGAAACGCAGTGAAAAAAGGATGTCGTTATATGAAGCTCAGGATTTGGTTGATCAGAGAAAAGAAGATTTACTGACCGATATAGAAAAACGTCTAAAGCAAAAAACTGAACTCAAAGAATTGTTTACAATTAAATGGAAAGTTATTTAGGTAATAGGGAATGAGAGAGCTTATAAATATATATTGCGACGAAAGTTGTCATTTGCAGAATGATAAGGAATCGGCAATGTTTCTTGGTGCTGTTTATTGTCCAGCTTCAAAGAAAAAAGAAATTTTTAATCGGATTTCCGATTTGAAAATAGAACACAATTTAGTACCCAGGCACAAAAAGAATCCAAACGACAACCGTGCCTTTTACGAAATGAAGTGGAACAAAATTTCAAAAAGTAGTGTGCCTTTCTACAAAGATGTGATCAATTACTTTTTCGATGACGACGACCTTTCTTTCAGGGTTTTGGTAGTACCCGACAAATCAAAACTCGATTACGAGAAGTACAACCACACTCACGATACATTTTATTACAAAATGTATTTCAGCATGTTGAAAGCAATCCTTAATCCTGAATACGGCCATAACATTTACATCGACATTAAAGATACACGAAGCAGGGATAAGGTTCATAAGCTCGAAGAAGTGTTACGAAACGACAAATACGATTTCGCAAAAAGCATTATCAAAAAGGTGCAACAAGTTCGTTCACACGAAGTAGAGTTGATTCAATTGGCCGACCTGTTAACCGGTGCAATTTCGTATATAAACCGTGGCCTAAATACCAGTGATGCCAAAAACGAATTGATAGACCTGATTCGACATCGTTCTAGATACTCATTGCTTAAATCAACGCTTTTAAAAGAGAAGAAAGTCAACATTTTTATTTGGGAACCTTCACGATACATTCATCTGTTATGAGCGAAATGAACAAACTGATTTTTCCCGGATTAATGTATTTGAACGATTTCGAAGGAAATTTCTCAAAATATTTCAACGCCGTTTATGCCGTTTTCGAGAACGACTTTATTAAGTCACAACCAAATTATGAAGGATATAAAGTTGCCGTACGAAAATATCCTGAAGTGGATGGCTTGCATCGAACCTTTTATCACATTACAACCGAGGGAGAAGACGAAAGCAACAGGCAACCTGATATAAGGAGAATGGAAAGAATAAGATTTCCGAGATTTGTGATTGAAAATGAGAAGCACAACGAAATACTGATTTGGAAAAACAAGAGAGGAAAAGACGACCGGATTTTACTGTTTAATCAGACAGAGAACTATGTGGTAGTATTAACAGAACGAACTAATTTCTACCTGTTTATTACGGCGTATTTGATTGAAACAGAACATCGGAAAACTAAATTATTAAAGGAATATGAAGCCTATACAAAAACCAAAACCGCTTAGCATGACTAAACGGCTTCTTATACTCCTTTAACACTTACAACCTTGCGGTTTGGTCACTGAGCTGGCACAAAGGTAAAATATTTTTACCGAAATGCAAATTTTTAGAGCATTAATTATTTAGTTTACAGGTTTTAAACAATATATGAAGAGAACCAACAATGGCACAAAATAAACACCAAAAACTAGAACTCACATGGATTGGCAAAGGTGAAGAACCAAAACTCGAACCTCGAATCCTTATTGAACAGCCCGAATACAGTTATGGTGACCCGGGTTCTGAAAACATGCTCATTCACGGAGATAACTTACTTGCATTAAAAGCACTCGAACAAGATTACGCCGGAAAAATTAAATGTATTTATATCGATCCGCCTTTTAATACGGGTCAAGCTTTTGAATACTATGATGATAATGTTGAACATTCCACCTGGTTAAATTTGATGTACAACCGAATTAAGCTTTTATATACTTTATTGCATAAGGATGGCATGTTTTGGATTCATCTTGATGACATTGAAGTTCACTATTGTAAAATATTTTTAGATGAAATCTTTACCAGAAATGGATTTGTTTCTCATATAACTTATGAGAGGTCCGCAGTTGCCGGATTGGGTCAAGGTGGTTATATCGTAAATACAACAGAGCATATATTGCTATACAAGAAAGGAGAATTGCCAAAGAAAGAGAATTTAGGTTATGCCGACCTTGAATTAAATACAATAAAAAGGTATACTAAGTATGTAAAAGATTTTGGTGAAAAAAAATTAGTACGTGAGTTTGTCTCAAGATCAAATGGATTACCTGTTAAAGTCTATGAACATTCAAATTTTAAAATAGAATCAATATCTCTAAAGAACTTTGAAACACGGGAAAAGGAGATTCGCACCTTTTATGGAGAAAATTTGAGTATTTTATTCAGAGGTAATCGTGTCCAAAAGGAAAATGCTTTCCAAAATGATTTAATCTCTGAAATGGATAAATCAACCTTGTATTCAGTTGAATACACACCTAGTCGCGGTAAATTTGATAGCCAACTTACAAACTTATATTATTATAATGCTGAACTTCTTTCATGGCTATCAGATACAGCAACTGTTACAGATGGAAAAGTTGTGAAATCGCAGAAGTTGACTTCATTGTGGAGCCATGCAGAAATACCTAAAGCCGATATTGCAAATGAGGGCGGTGTTTACTTTCCGAGAGGAAAGAAACCAGAACAATTATTAAAGCGTATTATTGAAATGTCAACAGACCCTGGCGATTATATTTTAGATTCGTTTTTAGGATCAGGGTCAACTGTAGCTACAGCTCATAAATTGGGGCGCAGATGGATTGGAATTGAATTGGGAGATCATTCAATTTCGCACTGTTTGCCGAGGCTAAAAAATGTTATTGAAGGAATTGATACCACAGGAATAAGTAAATCAGTAAACTGGAAAGGAGGAGGTGGTTTCAAATTCTACACCTTAGCTACAAGCCTACTCAATAAAGATAAATTCGACAATTGGGTTATCAGCAACGAATACAACGCCCAAATGTTGGCCGGGGCAATGGCCAAACAAGAAGGCTTTCGGTTTAACCCCCACGCCTCACTTTTCTGGAAACAGGGCAACAGCAGCGAAAACGACTACATTTTCACCACCACTCAGTTCATCACCGTCGAAACCCTCGACCAAATTAACGACGAGATGTTGCCCGGCGAAAGTTTGTTGATCTGTTGCAAATCGTTTCAAAAAGAGTGCAAAGGCAAGTACACCAACATAACCATCAAGAAAATACCCCAAATACTCCTTGGTCGTTGTGAATTTGGAAAAGACGATTACAGCCTCAATATTGTAAACATGCCCCATAACGAAGAAAATGAAATAGCTGATTATCTTTCTGATACAACAGTTTCAGAACCTTCACCCAACATAAAACCCGACAAACGAAGCGTACAGGAAATTAACAAAACGAACAACCAACCAACTCTCTTCGACTAAAGAATAAAACGATGAATCAAATAACCAACTACATTAAACAACGACTTTCACTCCGTGATCCTTTACAGGATTCACTCGACATTGTGGCTACACTTACCGATCAGCTTTTATTAAAGAAAGAAGTTTCGTTGGCTGATGAGTTAGAGAAAGTTAAAGCGCTTTACCCCACTTGCTCCGATTTTGAAAGGGAGTTTCCTTCATTGGCATTCTCCATTGCCACCGGTGTAGGTAAAACCCGTTTAATGGGAGCTTGCATTGCCTATTTGCACTTGGCAAAAGGTGTTCGAAACTTTTTTGTATTGGCGCCCAACCTCACCATTTACAATAAGCTCATCGAAGATTTCGGAAACCCTGCCTATTACAAATACGTTTTTGCGGGTATCTCCGAGTTTGTACACAATCGCCCGGTCATCATCACCGGCGATAACTATGCACAGCAGGGCGGTTTATTTGGCGATCAGGAAATTCGAATCAACATTTTCAATATTTCAAAATTCAACTCCGAAACACGAGGCACTAATCAGGGTGGGGTTAGCTTGGCTCCACGTATCAAAAGGCTTTCAGAGTATTTGGGACAATCGTATTGGGAGTATCTTTCCAATCTCGACGATTTGGTTATACTCATGGACGAAGCCCACCGTTACCATGCCGACCGTTCAAAAAATGCCATCAATGAACTGAAACCGATATTAGGTTTGGAGTTAACGGCTACACCATTCGACGAAAGCGGCAATCAATTTAAAAATATAGTTTACGAATACTCATTAGCTCAGGCTTTATCCGATGGAAAATATGTAAAAAATCCTGCCATAGCCAAACGCAAAGATTTTCAACGCGGAAACATTTCGGATAAGGAACTTGAAATAATTAAACTCGAAGATGCCATCAGCATTCACCAGGACACAAAAAAAGAGTTAGAGGTTTATGCGTTGAACGAGAATGCCAAGTTGGTAAAACCGTTTATTTTGGTTGTTTGTAAGGACACAACCCATGCAAAGGAAATTTTTGATCTCATCAATTCCGATGAATTTTACGAAGGAACATACAAGGACAAGGCACTTCAAATCGACTCTACTACTAAACGAGATGGTGGTATAGAAGAGCAATTTTTAAGTTTGGAAAGTCCTGACAATCAGATTGAGATAGTTATTCATGTAAATATGCTCAAAGAAGGCTGGGATGTTACCAACCTTTACACCATTGTGCCGCTCAGGGCAGCCAATGCAGCCATATTGATAGAACAAACCATTGGCCGTGGATTGCGCCTTCCCTTCGACGGTAAACGCACCGGAGTTGATAAAATAGATAAATTGACCGTTGTTGCCCACGATAATTTCGATGCGGTAATTGCAGCGGCCAACGATCCAAATTCAATCTTGAATAAATTTAGTTTTATTGAAATACCGGAAGATGATCTGAGAACAAAAACCGAAGTAATCACTTCGAAATCGATCATCGAAACCCGTTTTATTGCGGAGCAGAAACGGATTGATAAGATAGTTGATGTACAACAAAAACAGGTAGCACAGAACAATGTCGATGCAAAAAAAGCCATCATTCAAGTATTGCCCGATTTTAATTCATTGCCCGGTGTTACAAAAGTTGACGACCTCCGAAAAGAAGAAGTGAAAAGAAAAGTAATCCGTTTAGTAGAAGAGAACTTGAACAAAGGACAAGGAAACCTTTTTGCCAAAGAAATTTTAACTGAAGCTGAAGGCATTTACGAATCAATAGTAAATGATTACAAAGCAAACATCATTGAAATTCCTCGTATGGTGGTTACACAAGGCGACACAAAAATCTCCTTTTCGCAATTCGATCTCGATACCTCAGAATTAACCTATCATGCACTCGATCAGGAAATCATCCGAATGAACCTGAAAGACCATACCGTTGATATTGTTGAAGCAAAATCAATTGGCTATTATGGCGATCCGGTAAAGCTGATCATTTCAGAAATCATCAATTATACCGATGTTGATTACGATGACAATTCTGAATTGCTTTATCATTTGGCTACAGAAGCATTTCAAACTTTAAAGAACAACCTTGCCGGAAAGGAGAATATAAACACCCTAATATTCCAGTTTAAAGCGGCTATTGCTGAAAAGATTTATCAGCAAATGAAACAAAACTTTAAAATCACAGGTGCTGAATATGTCGACCCCAAAGTTTACCCATTTGTAAGAATTGAGCAATGGAACTTTTCCGCATTAATTAACGACGGTTACCGTGATTACCGTGATGTGATTAACCCAACGAGTGCTGTTACCCGCTATGTTTTCCGTGGATTTGAAAAAGCCTGTCATTTCGAATACAAGTTCGATTCAAAAACAGAGCAAGATTTAGCTTTCATCCTCGAAAACGATAAAAATATTATCAAATGGATGAGGCCAGCACCAAACCAGTTCCGAATCTATTGGGATCATAATTCCAAGAGATATGAACCCGACTTCATTGTCGAAACTGCAGATGTCATCTATATGCTCGAAACCAAGATGTCGTCACAAGTTGAGGCCGAAGATGTCCAAGCCAAGAAATTTACAGCTGAAAAATACTGCAACCACGCCACCGCTTACACCACCCAAAACGGCGGCAAGCCTTGGAAATACAGTATCATCCCCCACACGGCAGTTTCGAAAACTAACAGTTTTGCATTTTTGGTTTCTCAATTTGTGAAATGATGAATCAACCATAAATAAAGTCAATGAAAATTTATAATCTTGTTAAATTATAAAACACGGAAACAGATGATTTTGCATCTATTTTTTTGAAGATGGAGTACCGGAATAAGGTATACTTCTATTGTTTTTCAAACACTAAAGAGATTTGACCAGTTCTTCAGGCCTATATTCAAGTTATTTTAACTTATAACAGTGATGAGCGATAATTATACTTTTCCGCATAGATTAGTTCGAGTAGCAAGGCAGTACAAAGTGTTAATCTCAGATATTGTTGATATACTTACGCAAAATGGATTTTTAAACATAATAAACAACCCGAATTTTAAAATTAGCGATGAACAATTTGAATTTCTGGAAAAGCATTTCACAGGTGATGCTATGAAATTTCATTCTAATTTCAAAAATGAAAAAGTCGATCAAGAGGTAGTTGACTCAAAACAAAACAACAGTGATCCAACTCGAAAGATCGTTTATTCAAAGGATATGAATGTTTCAGAAATTTATGAATCAGTAAAAAAAATAAACGAAGAAACTTATTCTAAAAATAACATTGATTACTATAGCTGGTCGGAAAAAAACCTTTTTCAGGAAATGCTTTCTCATAATCAGGTCGATAATTTAATCCTGAAAGGGAAATTCTTACCAGATAAAAATGGTAGAAATTTTGGATTGTTTATTGGGGTAAAACATATAAATGATTCTTATCTCGATTATCCTTTCCAATATGGTCCAATTGAAAAAGTTTTTGTTTTCTCCGATAAGTTGACAAGCGGAAACCATTATACATTTGAAATAGAATTTGCCAGTAAACGCATCAAATATGAAAAAAATAATCCTTTTTTAATTCAGGCGAAATTAGACTCTATTGAGAAAATCATACAGCACTCACAATTAGAAATTTTAATAGATGAGAAAGAACACAAATTGGATCGATTAAAGAAATCGATAGAAAATATTGAAACAGACTTAGACGTAGAGCGTAATATAATGTTAAAAGATGCCGAAGCGATTGTATCACAGAAATATCAAGAAGCCAATGAAACAATCCTTGAGAAATTCAACGAAATTGAATTAAAACAAAATGAAGTTGAAAGCCTGAATATTGAAATCGCTAAATGCATAAACGAACTTGATTCACTAACAAATAAACAGTCAACCATGGAAGCCTCGATATCACTATTAAGACAAAAACTAGAATTATGTAAGAATCTTGAGTTTATCTCCGAAAATGTGGCGGAAAAATATTTGAACGTGCTCAAAACAAAATCTTTTACTCATCCTGAAAACCACTTAAATTTCAAATCGGATTTTAATTCTGATTATGCAAAGTTAGCAGAACACATTCATTTATTCTTATATAATAAAAAGGGGTTAATCTATACTAAATTTCAAATTCAAAATTTTCTAAGTCTATTAATGACACATGACATTATTGTGCTGAGTGGATTATCTGGTTCAGGGAAAACACAAATCATAAAATCGTTTGCTGAGGCAATTGGAGGCATTGCAAAAATTATTCCAGTCAAACCTAATTGGTCAAGCTCTGATGATTTACTTGGATATTATAATCCAATTCAATCTTCTTTCTTACCCACTCCATTTACTGAAGCAATTAGTGAAGCCCGGCAAAATCCAAATCAACTTTATTTAATTTGTTTAGATGAGATGAACCTTGCACGTGCAGAATATTATTTTGCTGACTTCCTTTCAAAGCTTGAGGAACGGGAGGTGGAACCAGAAATTGAACTCTATGCAAAGCATGAAGAAGAATTATTCTTATCTGAATTTAGTACCCTACTATCTTTATTTGAAAACGCAATAAAAGATAAAAATATCACTTCCTGGCAAGAATTTTTATCTGAAGACGATGTAAGAAACAGATTCTTTGAACTTTTAGGTTCAATGGAGCAAGAAACAATGCTGAAAATTCATTCAAAAATGAAACGTCGTCTGATAGATATTTTAAAATTCCCAGCAACTTTAAAAATTCCTTCAAATATTCGATTCATAGGAGCAATTAATGTTGATGAGACGACAAATTACTTTTCTCCCAAAATTCTTGATAGAGTGCATATTGTAAAGTTTGAAAATCCTCTGCTTTTGGAATCGATTGTTGCTTCTAATCTTGAAGATTATGCACTTGAAAATGAATTAAAACCCGTCTATATAGAACCTTCTGAATTAGGAGATCGAAAGGAATTACCTAGACTCAATCAAGAAGAAAATGAATATTTGGAGAAGTTCTTAAAAGAAATCAATAAAAAATTCTTATTGAATCTTTCAATTGATTTTGGAGTGCGTTCCATAAGGCAAGCTATTAATTATGCGAAATGCCTTTCAAAAACATACGCTGAAGATTCTGATGTAACAAGAAATATAATTTTAAATACCATAATTAATCAAAAAATTCTACCACGATTTGTATTCGATGGTAACGAATCATTAAGGAATGGAAAAACAAAAATTGAACTGTTAAAACGTTTTTCTGAGGAAATTGAAACAAAACTGGAACTAATGGATAACGAAGAACAGGGCATATATTCCACAGGTTATCTTTCATACAAGTATATTAATGACTTAATCGTCTATGCTGAAGCTAATAACGGTCAAATTAATTTCTACGTATAGTCCATGCCAGAAACCTTTGATATATATTTAGCATCTGTTAAATGGGCTTCAAAAGATAATATTGAAAGTATTACGCTTGCTAAATGCCCTTTAGAATCGACTCAACTACTGGATGGTATATATATATATGATAGTGTAATTTATCAGAAAAAGGGTGAGAATTATTTACAAGTTGTTGTAGAAAGCAAAAGTCCTGTGTTTCTAAATGAAAACGAATTGCTTTATAACGTAAAAGATTCTAACATTTGGATAATCAAAGGTGAATGGAGAGAAAGCGAACGAGGCATGAAATATCACTATTGTCCAAGTATAAATACTCCAGGTGATTTATTTCTAAAAAATGCTTCCAAGGATATACATATTCGAATTGCCCCCAATTTTTCAGATTTTGATTTCGAAGCATTAAAGCAGGATTTTAATGGGGAATTATGGGATATAATTACTTCAAATAATTCTAAGACAAAAACGAGTACAAATGCCATAACATACGGCGTCAAAACATTTCGCTTTGCAGAAACTCAATCCATAATTGAATTTATATCAACGTTTGATAGTATTGCAAAAAATCCTAAAAAAGAATTAACAGCTGCAATAACATTTAATTCTGTCAAAAAAGTGAAACCCGTTCCACAAACATATAAGGAATTAGCTATTCACATGGATGCACATACCCTTCCATCCAAGTATTCAAGGCCTGATATTGACGTCTATGAAAATAGATATTTGAATTTAATGTTGTATAAGGTTAGTCAAATAATAAACTACAACATAAAATACACATCACTTCAAATAAATAGACTGATAACTGAAATCAAGAACATCAAAGAGCAAATTAAAAATTTATCCATAGAGCCTATTGTAAACGGTGTAGATATTCTAAATGAAATACATAATCAAAAAAATTACTATGAAAGATGGCTGAATAAATGGCGAATGAATAAAAACCGAATTCTTTCAGAATGTAATAACTCCAATTGTTTATCAAATTTCAATTTCGAAATTATTTATGATTCAGATTGGAATAATGGATACGACTTTTGGGGTAAGAAAGATGGTATATACTCGTTAGTTTGCTTTCCAGTAGATATGAGTGAAATATTTGAAGGTCAAAAGAATCAAATTGTTAAACTTAAAGCTAACTGTAATGAAAATGGGACAGTTGGAAACACTCATTATCCAAAATATGTAATAGAGGCAATTGAGTTAATTGATTTAATCCAAATCAATTACACATCTATCATTACAAAGCAAGAGGCTAATTACGAAAAACTTAAAAACAACGATTGGAAGTTATTTTCAATCCTTAATACAAATGAAAAAACTAAGATTACAAAAGAGAGAAACAACCAAATAATCACACTTGAAAAAAGTATTAATAAAATTGAAGCACAAATTTCTAATCTTGCAGAATTTTCCAAAGAAATAACATTAATTGCTCCAAAACTTTTAAACCTATTAAACGGCAAATTTGCAAAGAGCATAAATTTCAAGAGACTGGTTCGCTTTCAACCATCAATGACTTTTATTCAAAACCCTAAATATAGAAATGCGTTAAAACTTTATAATGAAATATTAAATGCAGAAGGCATTGATATAGCTGTTTTTGGTTACTATGAAGAAATACTTCAATATAGTATTCGAGAAATGCCTCAAGTTTATGAACTTTGGTGTTTAGTTTCGGTAATCAAAATTTTAGAGGAAACATTTTCACTTAAAGCTAATCCGTCAGACTTAAAGCAATTAATTTCAAGCATTCAACCAAATGTCAAAAAACTAGAAAAACATATCAAGCTAGAATTTATCGGGAATCTTAACAACCGGAATATTGTTCTTCATTATCAAAAAAGAATAAATGATAAAAGACCTGATTTTATTTTGCAGATTTCTTCTGGTGCCAGAACCATAAATCTCGTATTAGATGCCAAATTCAAAAATTACAATTATAAGCTTTCAGCAACTGAAGAAATTCGATTATTAAATGACAAGTATAAGAAAGATTCAAATCATTTTGTATTCTCGTTACACCCTAACAACGATTTAAATATTACTGAACGCTCCATAAAACTAACAAATCTTGGAGGTGAGCATGTTTTTACCAAGGATGGCAATATTGAATTACCATTTCATCAGTTTGGCTATATAATGGTTAAGCCTTTGCAAAAAGATAATTTGAAAAAACTAATCGGAATGGCATTTGAATACTTATTAGAAACGAATCCCAATGCAAGTCAACCAGATAGAAGCCTCAACCCTAAGCCAGAGAATGAATTAATTTGTCTTGCTTGTGGGGGATCAGACTTTGAAATTAAAACTAATAAGCTTATAAGTTTTGGCGATAAAGCCAGATTCAATTATGTATATCAATGTAAGAATAATTACTGCAATCATACAGTTTATGTTAATTATTGCTGGAATTGTAAAACGAAACTATTTAAACATGGTTCCCATTGGGATTATCACAAAACTTCTGTTTGGAGTATCTTCGATATTCATTGTCCTTGCTGTGGTATGACAGTCGCTGATTTTTCTTTATAGTAAACAATAAGTTAGAATTTCTTTATTAAAATTAAAGCACTGCATTCGATTACAATAAATAAAAATTTAAATGAAAGAAAGTATTATTACGTATTTTATTCAACACCCTCAGTTTTTCAGGGATTTAATCTCAAAGTTTTATCCATTGTCAAAAGATTTGTTGGTAAAATATCAAGACTTTTGGAATTGGCAAAAAATATCAGATAATTGCAAAATTACTTGGCGATCGTACATAGTCAAAGCTGTTGCCAATAAACTTGAATGGCATATATTTACTACAAATGTTTCTGCATTTAAAGACATAATAATTCTAAAGGAATTTGATCATTTTATTGACTGGCAAGGTGATAGTAATACGGAGTTTGATTCCTTTGCATCGAATAATGGATTGCCTTGGAATAAAGAATTTATTGAAGAGTATAAGGAGAAAATAAACTTTAAAAAACTTTCTGCAAATACTAGGGTAAATTGGTCAGAGGAGTTAGTCGATTTATATATTGATTTATGGAATTTTAAAGAACTGGCAATGAATGAAGCCTTCCCTTGGAATATTCATTTGTTTGATAAATATTTAAACATATCCCACTTCTTTTTCTTTGATGTCAAAAACAACAAACAATTAATCACCAATATTGAATTTATTGAAAAATACGCTGCTTACTTAGAATGGTCATTCATTTTTGCAAATCCTGATTTACCCTGGACAGAACAAGGATTAATGAAAAGATGGGAAAAACACATCGATTGGTTTGGAGTTGCCCGCAACCCATACTTTTTCCAAAATGAACCCAATTTCTTTCACCACAATCTCAACCACTGGCAGAAATTAGCACATTGCAACCAAGGAAAAGCCCTTTCACAAAATACGGCTTTGCCCTGGTCTGTTGATTTTATTGAAGAATACAACACCTTTTGGGATTGGAAAATGTTGAGCTCAAATACTGCCATTCCATGGTCAAAGGAATTGATTGAAACATTTAGCCATAAACTCATTTGGGGTGGAACAACACTAGCACCATTATTAAACGAGAATGGCGAAATCGTTTCCATTTTGGGCGGTGAATCCTTTGAATCTGGTTTAGTCACCAATGAATCATTGCCATGGAGCATCGATTTCATCAATCATTTTGAAACCGATATCCAACTTGAATCACTTGCCGAAAACGAAGGAGTTTGGATCAAAGCCTTTCAACAATATATGGATGAAGATATTATCAATACAGTAATGAGAATAATTTAATGATTATTATGCAATTAACTCAATAGTGTCTAACTAGATTATTGTTTTTTATTCAAGCTAGCAGCCAGCTATATTCCCTCGCTTTACCTATGCAACTGTGGTTTTTCGCGTCATACTTTTTGTGCTCTCACACCTAAGGCACAATGTTTTGCTTTTTCTAATGAAAAGGAAGTATAAGGTAAAAAGAAAAATCATAGAGCCTTTTTTCCTCATTAAACAAAAAAAATCACCAGTAAAAACCACTCCAAGCTATTTTACATAACACCATCTTATAAAACAAACCCCACAAAGCCCACACACAGAAAAGCCAAGTTTGTCTTATAAGGGCATTATGCAAAATAGCCGCTGCAACCCCACACACCTTGGGTTTCCTCATTCACCCTTCAAAGCTCAGTTTTTCCAATGCGCCCCGCAACTGGCTTTTAAGGGTAAATTCGTCAACCCATTGGAAACGTATGCCATTATTAGTTTTCAAAACATCGTCAGGCACAAAAGCCATCGCTCACTACATTCCACTACAATCCGCTCGCCCGTCTCGCTTCGCTCGACGACCTCGCTACTTTACGTTTCATTCCGTTTGCTCTGTCTTTAGAGCCTTTTCTACCAGCTTGAAGGCTTCTACCAATGCAAGCGCTTTTCTCCCCCAGAAATCTCTCCCTAAGCCCTTGCCCGGTCGCCATCGACAGCACTCCGTAACAACCAAAGGCACAAAACTCTTCGCTCACTCCATTATACTCCAATCCGCAACCGGACACTCCGTTGCACTCCGCGCCCGTCCGCTACTTTACGTTCATTCCGTTTGCTCATCCTTTAGAGCCTTTTCTGCAAACTTGTAAAGTCGGTTCAGTTGCAATAGCTTCGTTCCTCAGCACTTGCCGCACAAACCATCACACCGCTCGTGCGTTGCGGTCAAGCCAAGCCCACCCACCAGTCAACATTCTATCTCGTGCAAACATCCAACTTTCCCCTGTTTTTTTTATCTTTAAAAACAGAAAAGTAGAAAAATGAAGAATGAACAAAAGAGAACCCGTGAACTGGAAATTGCTCGTCAATTCAAAAATGTGTTAAATCTATTACCGGTTGACTTTTATGATGCCGTTGTAAGTGCTTTAATAAACTCAGAACATCCAAAACATCTTTCAATTGATAATGAGAGAAGCATTTTTTTGGGGAGTCAGGATAGAGCTGATTTAATATGTTCATTTCCAGTATTCAGAAATATTATCTTCGAATTCAAATTGGGTGATGAGAATGTAGACCAAATAATTCGGTATTCAATATACATGCCCGATGCCAAGATTGTTTCTATTTCTAAAAACTCAAAATTTACTGAGATTGATCAAGAAAAATATTATAATATTTCAAGTTTTGAATGGCAAGACCTTTTAAATGGTTTTCTTCCCATCATTAGCCCTGAAATGAAAGAAAGACTAAAACCATTAACCTCAGACACCTCTTTTTCTCCCAATTTCCCTGAACGTCGTTTAGGTGATCCTACTCTCTTTGTACTTGAAAATTTTCTTTCTCTTCTTAAAGAAGAGGGTCTTATTATAACAAAAGGTGAACGGGTTTTAGTTGTAACAGGTGGTATGGCATCAAAATCAACTACCCTTCATAATGTATATTGGTTTGGTAGAAACTGGAGTAGAGATTTTCAATTTCTTGTTGTAGTTTTTAAAAAAGAATTTCGTTATGTTGGTGAGGTTATTGAAAGAAACTTCGACAAATCAACAATTAATGAATTTAACACTAAATATCAGAATATTATTGAGTTAGCATTTGCAGATTCTATTGATGTTTTTTATGGTCAGCCTGTTATCGTTTTAAAAGATTTACGTGACAACGAAAAATTTAAACCAAGAATTGGAAAGCCATATGCACGTAGCGGTGCAATAACTCAGAGTCACAGATATTTTGACAATCTTGAATCATTCTTAAAACACTTTTCAAATGGAGAATAATTTTGTCATTACAGTCCTAAGATATATTGAACCATTGATTAAAGATCCAAAACATCGTTTCAAATCTTGGGAGCATTGCTTTTTTGCTTTTGGTAATGAAAAATTGGATACAGAAACAAAAGCATTACAACTTGCTTTCTATTTAGCTAGTTGGGGAATGTACCGTGGTTCAAGTGGTTTATTGTGGAAGGACTATACTATTCATGTGCCTTCAATTGAAATAGTTCAAAATTACCAAGTGTTAAGGTCTGATAAATTATCACCCTCATTTGATGTTTTGATGCTTTTAGAATGTATTAATGAACTCTGTATTTACTACGGAAATATCCCTTATTTAAAAGGTAAAATTACACCTACTCAAACCTTAATTTCCAAAATCATTCTTGGTACATTGGGCTGTTTACCAGCATTTGACAGATACTTCTATTTTGGTTACTTGTCTTTTGAGAAACCTATTTACAACTTTTTTAGCAGGGACTTTCTTGAAAGTTTAATCGCAACAGTAAACAGGCTTGAAGGTGAAATAAATAAAGTGCAAAGTGAAATTAGAAATAAAACAGGCATTAAATATACTCCAATGAAAATATTTGATATGTATTGTTGGCAAATCGGTTATGAAAAATTAAATCAAAAGTGACACAAGCTTGTCAAAGAATTGAATAATGCCAATAAATCAATCTCCTAAAGGTAATAATGTTTGCTTTTTTTTTAATACCAGCTTCAAAATATAGCTGTCAATTTATTTTCATTGATTTAACTTTCATTCGTTCGTTTTCTGGTAAAAATAAAACCGATAACCAAGATAATTTCCCGCCCACGCACATCAAGGTCAAGCCTCCGGTTTTTGAAAAAATCTCCAATCGATACCATGTACATTTGGGCTATTTTTTATTTCTCAAACTCGGTATCGAATAGTATTTTTCCAAAAAACCTTGACTTTCCCCACGCTCGAAAATAAAATGATGTTTATCGGTTTTATTTATCACCCATTCTTTCCATTGGTAGAAGAGAAGTGAAACTGTCTGGAAACGACAAAATTATTTTGTCAGGGAGCAAAGGGAAGCGTTTAAAAGCAAGATTCTCTTCAAACTACCATTGACATACCTTTTGATATACCTTTCATCTGAGCGGACTGATATAGACTCCAAGTCCATACCAAAGCTATACCAAGTCCAATAGTCTTTTGAAGTTTAACAATTAAAATTAGTAGCCATGGGCAAAATTAAACAAGGAATTTTAGGTGGATTCTCCGGCAAGGTCGGAAAAGTCATCGGAGGTACCTGGAAAGGTATTGATTACATGAGGGGAATACCTTCAAGCGTTTCCAATCCTCAAACAGAGGGACAAGTAACACAACGCAACAAGTTCGGCGCTTGTATCTCTCTTGCAAAGTCTGTGATGGATTCTATTATCCGTCCTATTTGGAACAAAAAGGCAGTTAAGATGACTGGCATCAACCTTTTTACCAAAACTAATTTACCAGTATTCAATGAACTGGGAGAAATCATTGATTTCGATAACCTTAAGTTTTCAATCGGTGATCTTCCATTACCAACCAATTTGGTTATTGAAAATAACCTGGCCGGTAATGGTGAAATCCATACAGCCTGGACTGATAATTCCGGTACTGGGATTGCCGCTGGAACTGACAGAATAAGGGTTTTGGTGATGTGTGAAGGGGAAATTGTTGTTATGCAGGGGTTGAGTTTCCCGAGGACAGGTGAATTTGCTAATTTTCATATTCCATTTGTTGCAGGACAAACGGTCCACGTCTATGTTTTCTTCGAAAATGAAGCAAAGACAAAGTATTCAACCAGCCAACATGCTATGTTGGTAATTGCTTGACTGCCGGATACACCCAAGAACTAAAGAGGATAAGAAAAACCGTTTCGAAAGAGACGGTTTTTTTATGTTTATTGTTTCCTATTATCTCCTATTTTGTATGTATCCTGTATGTAGCTAAAATAAAAAAGCAGTCACAACTTAATGTAACTGCTTGATAATGGGGTGGGCCCAGCAGGGCATGATCCTGCGACCCCCTGATTATGAGTCAGGTGCTCTAACCAACTGAGCTATAGGCCCTGAATATTTATTGCTAAATATTTCGGAGTGCAATTTTAATGAATTGCTTCAAATTACACAAGCAAATTTTCTGAAAAGCGTATTATTCTGCCTTTTCTTCGATAATTTTATTTTCATCGTCAGCAAAATACTTCCTGTAGAAAATAAGTATGACACATATTCCAACACTGATTGCTGAATCAGCGATGTTAAACACCGGGCTGAAAAACAAGAATGGTTCACCGGCATTTATGGGTGACCATACTGGCCATGTGCTTTTTATAATTGGAAAGAAAAGCATGTCGACAACAGAACCATGCAGAAAAGAGGCATATCCTCCCCCGGCTGGAAAAATCTCAGCAACCCTACCATAACTGTCTGTAAAAATTAAACCGTAAAAAGCGCTATCGATTACATTGCCAAAGGCTCCAGCAATAATCAAAGCTACACTGATTACTAAACCTGTGGGTATCCCTTTTTTGATCAACTTCATAAGATACCAGAAAATGGCAGTTGCAGCAATAATTCTGAAAAGAGTGAGAACTACCTTACCTAATTTCCCAGCAAATTCAAAACCGAAAGCCATTCCCTTGTTTTCTACAAAATGGAGTAAGAACCAATTTCCAATAACACGTATTTCATCTCCCAGGTAAAAATGTGTCTTAATCCAAATTTTTAAAACCTGATCAAAAATCAAAACCAATAGGATAACTAAAATTGCCAGTTGCTTTTTTGACATACGAATTTGGTATAAAAAACAATTGAGAGTTAGTAGACTCTCAACTGCTGTTAATATTTTACGGTTGATTAACGTTGCATATTTTTGGCATCGATCGACAATGTAGCGTGTGGTACAGCGCGCAACCTATCCTTGGAAATCAACTTTCCAGTTTCGCGACAAACGCCATACGTTTTATTTTCGATTCGAACCAAAGCAGCTTGTAAATGCTGGATAAATTTTAACTGGCGCTGTGCCAGTTTACCAGCTTCTTCTTTCGATAAAGTAGCAGCTCCTTCTTCCAGTATTTTAAATGTTGGAGAAGTGTCTTGAGTATCATTATCGTCACCGTGCGTGATCGAACTTTTGAACATTTCATAATCACGTTGAGCTTTTTCCAATTTTCCCAGGATCAATTCTTTGAACTCCTGAAGTTCTTGGTCTGAATACCTTGTTTTCTCGCTCATATAAGTAGGCTTTGGTTGTTAAATTTTTTCAAATTTTATCAAAAATAACAAAAAAAACATTCGCCGTTCCTTGCATTGGTTTTAATATTATTGCTTTTCAACAACAACAAATGTAACTACTTCATCAATATCAACTTGTCGTGCATTATCAGTGCTTAGAGAATCGACCAGAACAAACGAAGAGGCAAGAGTTTGATTACTTATAAAATCAGCATGTTTTTCCAACGCTTCATTTATTAGGTCATGCTTTTGAATTTGCACCCTTATTTTGTCTGTAACTTCAAAATCACTTTCCTTACGGATATTCTGTATCCTGTTAACAAATTCACGGGCAATCCCTTCCTGCCTCAACTCTTCAGTTACGTGAATATCGAGGGCAACGGTTATCGCTCCTTCACTGGCGACCAGCCATCCCGGAATATCTTCTGAAAGTATTTCTACATCTTCGGTGGCCAAGACAATTTTTTCATTTTCAATCTGAATTTCAAAAAATCCCTGCATTTCAATTGCAGTAATATCGGATTGTCCCATTTGAGCAATGGCTGCCGAAATCTGCTTCATCAGTTTGCTGTATTTTGGCCCAAGGGTTTTGAAATTGGGTTTGATTTTCTTTTTAATAACACCTTCACTTCCCGATAAATATTCGATCTCTTTCACATTAATTTCGGAAAGAATGATATTTTCAACCGCTTCAAGTTGCTCTTTGAAATGTGGATTAAGTACAGGAACCATGATTTTTGCCAACGGTTGCCGAACTCTTAGCTTTTCTTTACGGCGAAGCCCCAGTACCATGCTCGATATCTTCTGGGCAATATCCATGCGTTCTTCCAACTCTTTGTCGATTATAGTTTCATCAAAGGCAGGGAAGTTGGCAATATGTACGCTTTGATCTGTTTCTTTTCCGGTAATACGGTTCAGGTCCGTGAAGAGCTGATCCATGTAAAACGGCGCGATAGGAGCAGCTAATTTAGCAACAGTAGCCAAACAGGTATAAAGAGTTTGGTATGCTGAAAGCTTATCAGTGGTCATTTCTCCTCCCCAATAGCGTTTACGGCTTAACCGTACAAACCAGTTACTGAGGTTTTCAGTCACAAAATCAGAAATCGCACGACCAGCACGGGTTGGCTCGTAAGTCTCATAACTTTCGGTCACCTCTTTCACAAGGGTATTAAGCAATGATAGAACCCAGCGGTCTAATTCCGGACGTTGCACTAAAGGTAAATCATCTTCTGAAAAAGTAAACCCGTCGATGTTGGCATAGAGTGAGAAGAAACTATACGTGTTGTAAAGTGTTCCAAAGAATTTACGGCGTACTTCATCTACACCTGCAACATCAAATTTAAGGTTGTCCCAAGGCTGTGCATTGGTAATCATGTACCAGCGCAACGGGTCGGAACCATATTTTTCAATTGCCTCGAACGGATCAACACCATTGCCCAAACGCTTGCTCATTTTGTTTCCTTTGGCATCGAGAACGAGACCGTTGGAGATGATGTTTCTGAATGATACATCATCCATAATCATCGTAGCGATGGCATGAAGGGTAAAGAACCAACCGCGGGTTTGATCTACGCCTTCAGCAATGAAATCGGCTGGGAAGACAAAAGATTTTTCTTCAAACGGATAATGTGCTTGAGCATAGGGCATTGCACCCGAATCGAACCAAACATCGATCAAATCTAATTCACGGACCATTTTCTTTCCGGTTGATGAGACCAATACAATGTCATCAACAAACGGACGGTGAAGATCTATCTTATCGTAATTTTCTTTTGTATTGATACCAACTTCAAATCCTTTGTACGGATTATCGGTCATGAAACCTGCAGCGATCGATTTTTCAATTTCTTCAACCAGTTCCTGGGTAGAACCGATGCAAATTTCTTCAGTTCCGTCCTCGGTGCGCCAAATAGGTAGCGGGGTTCCCCAGTAACGCGAACGCGAAAGGTTCCAGTCAACCAAGTTTTCCAACCAGTTACCAAAACGACCTGTTCCAGTACTTTCAGGTTTCCAGTTGATGGTTTTATTAAGTTCGATCATCCGGTCTTTGATTGCCGTGGTTTTAATAAACCATGAATCGAGCGGGTAATACAAAACCGGTTTATCGGTACGCCAGCAGTGCGGGTAGTTATGCTCGTGTTTTTCAACCCTGAACGCTTTGTTCTCTTTCTTCAACATGACAGAAAGGTCGATATCCAACGTAGGATCGCTTTCATTCAATGTATCGTCGTAAGCATTTTTCACATAACGCCCGGCATAGTCGCGGTAAATTTCTTCATTCACATACTCTTTAGCCCAATCTTCGTCCAAATCATCGATGTGATAAAATTTTCCGGTACGATCGACCATCGCCTGCCGTTTTCCCTCTTTATCAATCATGATGAGCGGAACAATTCCGGCTTGTTTGGCCACACGGTCGTCGTCGGCTCCAAAAGTTGGTGCAATGTGTACAATTCCGGTACCATCTTCCGTAGTTACATAATCGCCGGGAATAACACGGAATGCATCTCCCTGAGGTTTTACAAACGGAATAAGTTGTTCATAGTTCACACCAACCAATTGGCTTCCCTTGAATTCATCCATTAATTTGAATGGAATAGCCTTAGAACCTGTTTCGTAATTTTCTAATTCCAGTTCAGAACTCTTTGGGTTGAAATGGTTATCGACCAAATCTTTAGCCAGAATAACGGTTATTGGAATTCCGGTATATGGGTTGTACGAACGAACTTTTATGTAAGTTATCTTTGGTCCAACACAAAGTGCTGTATTTGAAGGTAATGTCCATGGAGTAGTTGTCCATGCTAGAAAATACAAGTCGGTTTCTACCCCATCAAAAAGGAATTCTGATTTTGAATCACGGATAACTTTAAACTGAGCAGTGGCTGTGGTATCTTTTACATCGCGGTAGCAGCCCGGCTGGTTTAGTTCGTGCGAGCTTAAACCGGTTCCGGCAGCAGGTGAATAGGGTTGAATAGTGTAGCCTTTGTATAGCAAACCTTTGTTGTAAAGCTGTTTGAGCAAATACCAGAGGGTCTCAATGTAACGGCTATCATAAGTAATGTAAGGGTCGTCCATATTGACCCAGTAACCCATTTGACGGGTCAGCTCTTCCCATTCGCGGGTATATTTCATCACCTCCTTACGGCAGGCAGCATTGTATTCTTCAACAGAGATGGTTTTCCCAATATCTTCCTTGGTAATGCCCAGCATTTTTTCAACTCCAAGTTCAACGGGAAGCCCGTGCGTATCCCATCCTGCCTTTCGTTTTACCAAAAACCCCTGCATGGTTTTATATCGACAGAAAATATCCTTAATGGCACGTGCCATCACGTGATGGATTCCCGGCATGCCGTTGGCGCTTGGAGGTCCTTCATAAAAAACAAACGTAGGTTTTCCCTCACGGGTAGTCATACTCTTGTGAAACGTATCATCCTCTTCCCAACGTTTCCTGATATCCTTGTTGATTTGCGATAAATCAAATTGCTTGTATTCAGCAAATTTTTTGTCCATAACGTGCAATATGCCTGATTTTTAAAAAAAGTTTACAAATATATAAAAAGTCATTCGTCATTAGCCATTCCATTTTGTGAAAATCAGTTAATATTAACTATAACATTTTGAAGGGTTTGATTATTTGATTATTTGTTGAAAAACTGTTCATTAGATTCTACCTAAACCGTTGAAAATGATTTTATTTTCCTCTATCTTAATAGGGTATTTAAAACAGGCCGATGTCAACCACTTTCACACAGCTTTATGCCCATATTATCTTCTCGGTGCAAGGAAAAAAGAGCTTCTTGAATCAAACCCGTGAAGCAGAAATCTATGAATTTATCACGAATCTGGTTGACAAACTTGGTCATAAGATACTGATAATTAACGGTACAGCAGATCATATCCATCTGCTAGTTAAACTAAACCCGGCACTAGCCATCTCCGATTTGGTCAGAGAGATTAAAAAACAATCATCTTTTTATATCAATCACAAACTTCTTAAAAAACATGGTTTTAATTGGGAAGGAGGGTACACTGCATTTACCCAACCCCGAAGCCAGGTAAATGCTCTTTTCAAGTACATTGAGAAGCAAAAAGAGTATCACCGTAATGTTAAATTCAGGGAGGAATATCTTGACTTGCAGAAACAAATTGAAGATGAAATAATTGACGATACCATTTTCAAATACAAATACGTATAGTTTTACAATTGTTTTTTCATAAGACCCCTGTTTCGGCAGGGGTTTTACTTTCAGACGCCAATCAAACTAACTATAAAAAATCATTTAAAATAATTCTGACTGAATTTCTATCTTTGAACTTTAAGCTGAATACTTATGACCATCTATGAAATAAATGAATTTTGCAAAAATTCTCTTGTCGGGCACCTTGATATTGAATTCACTAAGGTTTCTCCGACAATTGTTGTGGCAAAAATGCCTGTTCATTCTTCAACACAACAACCCATGGGTTTCCTGCATGGTGGAGCATCATTAGCTTTGGCCGAAACGGTTGGTAGCGCCGGTTCGCTGTTTCAAATCGATCCTGAAAAATACAACGTATTTGGGATGCAGGTTACCGGAAACCACATTTCAACGGCCCGCGATGGTTACGTTTTTGCAACAGCAACCCTTTTGCACAAAGGCCGTACAACCCATGTTTGGGATGTTGAAATTCGTGACGAAGAAAATAAACTTATTTCGGTGGCACGTGTTACTAATGCAATTGTGGAGAAAATAACAGGATGAATTTTTTTAAAGCGATACAATTTTGCATTAAGAACAATCTGATTTTTGCCGCCTACCGGTTACCAAATACCGATTCAATAACCCTTGTTGTGCAAAAAAAACAGGGTCCGAAAAAGGTAAAAATTTCAGGGTCTCTTTTTTCACAATCTGGCTTTTTAGTATCTCCATTTTCGGAAAATGAATCAAACAACTCTTATTTTATTTCGGCTGATCTACTTTATTCAAGTTCCGATTATGCCGATTTCGACGAACTAATAAAACTTAAAGAGGTTTCTTACCCCGATGAAAATTTTGAAAACGGCGTTATTTCCCGCAAAGATTTTATCATTCAGGTAGATGAGATAAAAAAAGCGATTGCTGAAAAGAAATTCGAGAAAGCGGTTATTTCGCGAATCAAGATTATCGAACGAAGTTACCGCTCAAAACTGAACGAAATATTTCAAATGCTGAGCAATTCCTATCCAAATGCATTTGTTTATCTTTTCAACGTAGCCAACCAAACCTGGATGGGGGCTACTCCGGAACCGTTGTTATGTTCCCGGCAAAACGAACTGACAACCGTATCGCTGGCCGGAACCAAAGAATATAATGCCAATAACCTGAACCTGAGAAACTGGAGTACGAAGGATATTGTCGAACAGGAACTGGTTACAAAATACATTGAAAATACCCTGGCAGATCTCAAAATAGATTGCCTGCAAAAAAAAGGTCCCTATACCAAAAAGGCCGGCAACCTCATTCATCTTCGTACCGACTTTACCCTCGATTTCAATCAGGTAAACAACCACATAGATAAGCTTGTAAAAGAATTGCACCCAACTTCGGCTGTGTGTGGATTTCCCAAAAAAGAGTCCATGCAGTTTATTAAAAACCTCGAAAAACACAACCGGAAATACTACTCAGGTTTTCTCGGGCCAATTAATATTGACGAAAAAGTGCAGTTTTTTGTCAATCTGCGTTGTATGCAGATTCTTTGCGACAAACTGGTGCTTCACATTGGCGCCGGTATTACGACCGATTCTGTTCCGGAGGATGAATGGGATGAAACGGAAATCAAGGCCGATACGCTTCTTTCGGTCATCCACAAAGTGTAAGTCAGTATCCAGAACTTCGGGCAAAAGAACCTGTAGCATAAAGTAAAAGTGAGCCTTTTTTGTAGGATAAGTATCTGATTAAAAACGTAAAAATTGAAATATTTCACATTTATTTTTGGAGAAATCTACTTTTATCTTGCATATTTCTCCACGCTAAATAATACTAAAACAAAAACGATGAGGGATTGATACAAATCCATTTTTTGCTAATCCATGACATTTACTTACTTTGCATGATCATGATCCATCACTTGCAACATATTGCCGATCTGGTTGAAATTTGCCGGGTTAAAGGAATCGAACAGGTAGTTGTTTCACCAGGTTCCCGAAATGCCCCACTCATTAGGTTATTTGCCAACGAAAACTCGTTCAGGTTGCACAGCGTCGTTGATGAACGGTCGGCAGGTTTTTACGGACTTGGAATTTCACTGGCAACTCAGAAACCTGTAGCCTTGATTTGTACTTCAGGAACTGCCGTTTTGAATTATGCACCGGCACTTGCCGAAGCCTATTACCAACATGTGCCACTCATTGCCATGACTGCCGACCGGCCTGAAGAACTAATCGATCAGCAGGATAACCAAACCATCAGGCAGATAAATGTTTTTCAAAACTTTATCAAAGGAAGCATCAATCTTCCCTCGCCTGTGAAATCAGATGAAGAACTTGGAATTCAACATTCATCCATCAATAGTATTATCAATTCTTCGGTTGAAGGAATAAAAGGGCCCGTTCACATCAATGTTCCCATTTCAGAACCATTGTATGTTGAAATGCCAAATCCTTCAAAAAATATTTCAATTTCTCAAAGCAAAACAATTGAATCACCTGTCATTGAGGAAATTTTAACGGCCTGGAAGAATGCCAAAAAGAGAATGGTTCTTTGTGGGCTGAATCCTGTTGATGAAAAACTTAACATCACTTTAAACCTGTTGGCAAGTCAGAATCAAGCCATTGTTTTAGCCGAACCCATTTCAAATATCAAAGGTGAAAATATTCATTCTGAAATCGACCGGGTAATGATTCTGGTCGAATCAGATAATTCGTTGGATTTTCAACCCGATCTATTGATTTCAATGGGAGGACCCGTGGTGTCAAAGCGTTTAAAATTATGGCTTCAAAAACAACCAAACCTAAAGCATTTCCGCCTCTCAGAAGGTGATGACCAAATTGATACCTATCATAATTTAACAAAAACAATCATTGGAAAACCTATTGATGTTCTTACTGAAATACAAAACGAAAAATTCACTTCAGAAGAAAGGTTTGTGAGTAACTGGGAAAACACCTCTCTTTTGAGTCTTCAAAAACACAAAGAAATCCTCTCCACAATTCCATATTCCGATTTGAAGGTTTTTGACATCATCATGAATAACCTTCCGGCTGATTGTGTACTGCATTTAGGTAACAGCAGTCCGGTCAGGTACGGACAACTGTTCGATACCTCAGTTTGCAACAGTGTTTTTTCAAACCGCGGCGTTTCTGGCATCGATGGTTGTTTGTCGACCGCAGCAGGATTTGCCTCACAATCAGATCAAATCAACGTCGTTATTCTGGGAGATTTAAGTTTCTTGTACGATTCAAACGGACTTTGGAACCGAAACCTTTCTCCCAATTTGCGAATAGTGGTAATCAACAACCAGGGTGGCGGGATTTTCAGGCTGATCCCCGGACCATCTGAAAAAGAATATTTTGAAGAGTTCATGGAAGCTCACCACCCCGTCGATCTGAAAAAATTGGTGACCGCCTACGGTGTAAATTATTTTTCTTGTGATAATCAGGAAGAACTATCGAACACTTTTAACAGGTTTGTTCAATCAGAAACGGGTCCGGCTTTGTTAGAAATAAAGACACCGAAGTTGGACAATGCCAAGATTTATTCTGAATACAATAGGGTAATGAAAACGATTAACTATTAGAAGACAAAATATTATAATTTTGGCATTTTTCTAATGACTCATAACAAACCACAATAGACACATTAGGGCAAATAGAAAAAATCTTCTTTGTGAACTCTGTGCCTCCTCTGTGGTCTCTGTGTTTCATTTGTTTTTTAATCCCGCTTGCGGGATTGGATTGTTAATGACTTTAATACGAAATAAATGGATGCTATCAGAAATTGGGAAACCATAAAAGAATACGAAGAGATTAAATTTGAATATTTCGAAGGAATCGGAAAGATTACAATAAACCGCCCGCGATACCGCAATGCTTTTACTCCCGACACAACCAAAGAGATGTGCGAAGCAATGGTGTATTGTCGCGAAAGTCCCGACATAAACGTGGTTGTACTAACCGGTGAAGGCGACAAAGCCTTTTGCAGCGGCGGTGACCAAAACGTGAAAAGCCATGCCGGGTACATTGGCAAGGATGGTGTTCCCCGCCTCAACATTCTCGATATGCAAAAGCTCATCCGCAGCATTCCAAAGCCTGTAATCGCTATGGTCAACGGCTATGCCATTGGAGGTGGTCATGTGCTTCATGTGGTTTGCGACCTCTCCATCGCTTCCGAAAACGCAATCTTTGGGCAAACCGGCCCCAGAGTAGGAAGTTTCGATGCCGGTTTTGGCGCTTCTTATTTAGCCCGTATCGTAGGTCAGAAAAAAGCCCGCGAAATTTGGTTCCTCTGCAAACAATACTCTGCGAAGGAAGCATTGGAGATGGGTTTGGTGAATGCCGTTGTTCCTTTCGATCAACTGGAAGATACTGTGGTAGAATGGGCTCAAAAAATGATGGAACACAGTCCGCTGGCGCTGCGAATGATCAAAGCTGGTTTAAATGCTGAGCTCGACGGCCAAGCCGGGATTCAGGAATTGGCCGGTAATGCCACCATGCTCTACTACATGACTGAAGAGGCGCAAGAAGGTAAAAAAGCATTCCTCGAAAAACGGAAACCTGACTTTAGCAAGTACCCTAAACTTCCATAAAAATTTTACAATCCCTTAATTCATAAATCGTAAAACATATTACCAAATGGTAAGTTACCAAACAGTAACTTACCATTTGGTAATATTGAATAAAGTGTTTAATTTTGAGGAAAATTAATTCAATGAACACTCCATTTGTATATGGTAAATTAGCTGTTGAGAATAATTTCACTAACAGAGTTAAGGAAACAAATCAGCTAATTTTCAATTTTTCTTCGGGTGTTAATACAATCTTGATTTCACCTAGACGGTGGGGTAAATCATCGCTGGTATCTCATGCTGCAAAAAAGGCTTCTGAAACGAATTCAAATTTGCGATTCTGTTTTATCGACATGTTCAACGTCCGCAGCGAAGAACAATTTTATCAAATATTAGCTGAAAAGGTATTAAACGCATCTTCCTCTAAACTGGAAGGAATCATTGAACAATCAAAAAGCTTTTTAGGAAATCTAATTCCAAAAATATCCTTTAGTCCTGATTCTGAATCATATTTTACGTTAAGTATCGATTGGCAGGAAGTAAGGAAAAAACCAGATAACATATTGGATCTGGCTGAAAATATAGCACAAAAGAAAAATTTAAACTTTATTGTTTGCATCGATGAGTTTCAAAACATGAGCAATTTTGATGATCCATTGGCATTTCAACAAAAGCTGCGTTCTCATTGGCAAAAACATCAAAAAAGTTCTTATTGCATTTATGGAAGTAAACGGCACATGTTATTGGATGTTTTTACGAATCCATCTATGCCATTTTACAAATTTGGCGATATTCTTTTTTTGGAGAAAATAAAACAACAAGAGTGGATTCCATTTATAATCAACCAATTTGCAAATGCCGGAAAAGAAATTGATGAAGAAAATGCAAAACGAATAACCGATCTATCCGAATGTCACCCATATTATGTACAACAGTTGTCACAACAATCGTGGTTTCGCACTCAAAACAAATGCAATAAAGAAAATATTGAGGAGGCTTTCGAGAATATTATTCAACAATTAAGCTTACTATTTCAAACCCGCACCGACGAGTTAATTGAAACGCAGGTCAACCTTTTAAAAGCCATACTGATTGGTGAATCCCAGTTGAGTTCAAAACAGGTCATTAACGATTACCGTTTGGGTTCATCAGCCAATGTATTAAAATCAAAAAAAATGTTGATAAATAAAGAGATCATTGATATTCAACGGGATCAACCATCATTACTCGATCCGTTTTATAAATATTGGTTAGCAAAGTATTACTTTAAAATATAAATTTTGAAAACAGACAAACTCAAAATCTGGCTTAAGGCTTTTCGCCTGCGTACTCTTCCGTTAGCATTGGCAAATGCTGTGATGGGAAGTTTTCTAGCCCTTTTCAACGGAGGTTTCCGTTGGATTATTTTCATTTTGACGATCTTAACCATCACCTTTCTTCAAATTTTGAGCAACCTGGCAAACGATTATGGCGATGCTGTTTCGGGCGCTGACAAACCCGATCGGGTTGGACCAACACGGGTCACAGCAACAGGAATGGTGACCAAAAGAGAAATGAAAAAAATGATTACTAATTTTATACTACTCTCCGTTATTTCTGGTTCATTACTTATTCTCATTGGATTGAGACATGTAGCTTTGAGTAAAATATTGATTTATTTCGGTCTGGGCTTGGCCGCCATAATTGCCGCCATTAAATATACCGTTGGTAAAAATCCCTATGGGTACAAAGGGTTTGGCGACATTTTCGTTTTTATCTTTTTTGGATTGATTGGAGTGATCGGAACCTATTACCTGCATACAAACTGGTTCGATAAAATGGTGATTGTCCCTGCGGCCGTTATTGGACTGATGAGTACTGCCGTTCTGAACATTAACAACCTTCGCGATATTCATTCAGACACAGAATCAGGTAAGAAGACACTGCCTGTTCAATTTGGTTTTGAATTTACCCGCAGGTATCATCTGTTATTAATCGGTTCAGCATGGTTGCTAACTATTTCATACACCGTCATCCATTTCTTCTCACTTTGGCAGTTTCTGTTCCTGATCACACTCCCGCTTTTCATCCTGAATGGCAAAAAAGTTTATTATCATAAAGATTCTTCGGAATTGAATAACGAGCTTAGGAACCTTGCATTAGCAACTTTCTTTTTTGCACTGACTTTTGGATTGGGACTAATATTATAACACTATCATAATCGCTGTCATGAGAAATTCTATAATCTTTCTTTTTTTGACTTTCTCTTCATTTTTTATATTTGGACAAAACCCACTGATCATGGATCAGTATACAGCCGACCCGTCGGCAAGAGTATTTCAAGGGAAAGTGTACATTTACCCATCCCACGATATTCGCAAAGAAACAGGCCAATTTTCAAATTGGTTTTGCATGGAAGATTATCATGTGTTTTCTTCTGAAAACCTAACAGAATGGGAAGATCATGGCATGATATTAAGCCAGAATAACGTTTCATGGGTCGACACAGCAACTTATAGCATGTGGGCTCCTGACTGTATAGAGAAAAATGGCAAATATTATTTCTACTTTCCTTCTTCAGCTAAAGATAAATCGGAAGGATATGGTCGAAGGATCGGAGTAGCCATCTCTGACTCTCCTTTGGGATCTTTCGAACCAGAAACTGCACCAATAAAAGGCGTCTTTGGCATTGATCCAAATCCGTTTATCGACAAAGACGGTCAGTGTTACATTTATTGGGCAGGAGGGGGAAAACTTTACGTAGCCAAACTAAAGGAAAACATGCTGGAACTTGCAACAGAACCACAGGAGATTTTGAATCTTCCTGCAAAATTCAAGGAGGGGCCTTTTCTTTTCGAACGCAACGGGAAATACTATTTCACTTATCCTTTTGTGCCCGAAACCACTGAACAATTGGTTTATGCAATGGGAGACAACCCCATGGGACCATTTGAATACAAGGGAGTGATCATGGATGAATCTCCAACTCATTGTTGGACAAACCACCAGTCAATTATTGAATACAACAAACAGTGGTATCTGTTTTACCATCACAACGACCTTTCACCACATTTTGACAAAAATCGCTCTATCCGCGCCGACAGTCTATTTTTCAAAGAAGACGGAACCATTCAAAAAGTAATACCAACCTGGCGTGGTGTGGGCATTTCAAGCACTGAAAGGAAGATCCAAATTGACAGGTACAGCGCTGTTTCTGATAAGGGCATATCAGTTGAATTTATCGATACACTCAATCGTTATCAGGGCTGGAAAATTACTTTAGAAAAAGCCGGTGCATGGGTTAGGTATAACAAAGTTGATTTCAATAATCCCGCCTTGAAAAATGTGCAGATAAATGCAAAGACAATAACCGGAGGTAGCTTCGAAATCAGGTTAAATGCATTGGACGGACCAATTTTGGCTAATGTTAATCTTAGTCATTCAAATGAATGGAAGCTTTCTGATTCAAACCTCGAAAAATATATACCCGGAATTCATGATCTGTTTGTTGTTTTGAAAAGTTCTGCTCCGGTTGAAATTGATTGGGTCAAATTTGAATAACTTATTTCACAACAGTGAATTACTAGATGCAACTTAAAGCCACATATCGAAAGCATTCGCTGCAATTTCTCCATCCGGCTGGAACTTCACGCGGAGTTTATACAACTAAGGATAGCTGGTTTCTATTCCTTACCGATGGTGAAAAAACCGGCATTGGTGAATGCTCCATTCTAAAAGGGTTGAGCATTGACGATCGACCTGATTTTGAGTTCAAACTAACGAAAATTTGTGATCAAATTAACCAGGACAATTTTAATTTTGAAAATCATCTTCATGAATTTCCTTCTATTCAATTTGGACTGGAGACAGCACTGCTTGATCTGAAGAATGGTGGCCGGCATATCCTATATCCTTCCGAATTCACTGAAGGGAAAACTGGTATCATCACCAATGGCCTTATCTGGATGGGTGATAAAACATCGATGCGGCTTCAAATTGCCGAAAAACTTGAGAAAGGTTTCTCCTGCATAAAATTGAAAATCGGGGCAATTGATTGGGGAACCGAAAAAGAAATTATTGCTGAAATTCGTCGGCAATTCAATGCAAAAGAACTTACCATTCGCGTCGATGCCAACGGGGCTTTTACCTTTCAACAAGCAAAAACTGTTCTTTCAGAATTGGACAAAATGCAGGTGCATTCTATTGAACAACCAATAAAAGCTGGTAATTGGGACGAAATGGCCAAACTTTGTTCATCAACACCAATACCCATTGCGCTCGACGAAGAACTAATAGTAATTTATTCTTATGATAGAAAGCGGGAGTTACTTCAAGCTATAAAACCTCAATATATGATACTGAAACCTGGACTTCTTGGTGGTTTTAAAGCATCGGATGAATGGATATCGCTCGCAGTAGAAATGAGCATTGGATGGTGGGCTACTTCGGCGCTGGAATCGAATATTGGGTTAAACGCTATTTCACAGTGGGTTTTTACTCATGATTTCTCACTTCCTCAAGGACTGGGTACCGGAATGCTTTACTCTAACAATATTGATTCCCCATTGACATTAGTTGGCGAAAAATTGTTTTATGATCCAGGTAAAAAATGGGAAATTCGTTTGATTGAACCGTTTTAAAATGAAGACAGAAAACGACATTATCATCAACAATAAAACTTTCAGCCAAGTCCAACTTTTGAATGAAGCGCAAAGTAAAAGCAAAAATCCATCCGTTCCCGCATGGGAAAGAAAGGTGTATCTTTTTTTGCTGAATTGGTATGACAAAACCGATTTTATCATCCAAAAAACATCGGGAAGTACAGGTAGTCCAAAAGAGATCAAACTGAAGAAAAGCGCGATGACAGCGTCGGCCATAAAAACACTTGGTTTCTTTCAACTTAAAGAAAAAGATGCTGCCTGGCTCTGCCTGCCCGTCGATTACATTGCCGGAAAAATGATGGTGGTGAGGGCGATTGTTGGTGGCTTGAATTTGCTGATTACCGACCCAAAGGGA
>Ga0209800_10000798_pt1 | contig 40495 bp, 38 predicted proteins | sample Higcelweek8metaG_FD_187174 | JGI IMG/M metagenome (GOLD analysis project Ga0209800, IMG submission 187174) | Freshwater pond sediment microbial communities from the University of Edinburgh, under environmental carbon perturbations - High... | ecosystem: Environmental > Aquatic > Freshwater >...
ATAAGGTAACAAGGTTGTTTTGCGTCAGCAGATCGCCCATGAGTAGTGATGATCAGATTATTGCTCTGCAAAAAGAACGTAAAAAAGGAAAATACAAAAAATCCTCAGTGAGTGCAATTAGATATAATGTTCAGACTGCCGCAAGCACACTGGAAAGCCGGTCGGCCAAAGTTTCAATCCTCAGTGAGTGCAATTAGATATAATGGATACTCTCTTTGACTTGCTCAAAGAAACGAACGCAAGTTTCAATCCTCAGTGAGTGCAATTAGATATAATGCGGTGCATTGGTCGACGTGCACCCCACGATCTTCAAGTTTCAATCCTCAGTGAGTGCAATTAGATATAATGGGATTCCCGCTCATTTTCTTAACAATTGAAGAAGGATGGGTTTCAATCCTCAGTGAGTGCAATTAGATATAATGAACCGAAGGGTACACTGGAGCGACTGATTACCTGCTCGAGTTTCAATCCTCAGTGAGTGCAATTAGATATAATGAAGGACCAAGGCTAACGCGCTTGTTGCCAAGAAATCCGTTTCAATCCTCAGTGAGTGCAATTAGATATAATGTTGAGCGTATCAATAAAGATGGAGGGATCCATGGCAACCAAATATGTTTCAATCCTCAGTGAGTGCAATTAGATATAATGTCAATCTCAAGAACGACCTCAACCAGGCTGTGCGGGAGTTTCAATCCTCAGTGAGTGCAATTAGATATAATGCGCAAAATATGGCGCCATCGGGGAAGGCCTGATCCTCTTTGGTTTCAATCCTCAGTGAGTGCAATTAGATATAATGTTACTGGTGTCGGTCCAGCCTGGGCGGGGATCGGGAGCGGGAAGTTTCAATCCTCAGTGAGTGCAATTAGATATAATGGGATGGAAAAAACAATACGAAATATGCAAGAAATTTTGTTTCAATCCTCAGTGAGTGCAATTAGATATAATGCGTGCGTATCCCGGAAAGCTCGTATCGGAAGTGATTCCCAGTTTCAATCCTCAGTGAGTGCAATTAGATATAATGGATCGTACACTGGGTATCGCGGTTCCGCTTGGCCCGGTCAGTTTCAATCCTCAGTGAGTGCAATTAGATATAATGACCTTATTGTAGTGTTGAAGATTATGAGATTATAATTCGTGTTTCAATCCTCAGTGAGTGCAATTAGATATAATGATGACGATCTCATGTATTCGAACCGCATAAAATCGGAGTAAGTTTCAATCCTCAGTGAGTGCAATTAGATATAATGGTTTTTTCACTCATCAAGCCTAAGGGTGACAGTCTTCTGAGTTTCAATCCTCAGTGAGTGCAATTAGATATAATGTAGACTAAATTTGTTTAATCTTCTTTATAAACTGAAGTTTCAATCCTCAGTGAGTGCAATTAGATATAATGTCTATTCCTCCAGGTCATATATTCTCCATAGAGACATTTGGTTTCAATCCTCAGTGAGTGCAATTAGATATAATGCTGCACCTCATGGGAATACTTCATGTTGAGGTATTCTACAGTTTCAATCCTCAGTGAGTGCAATTAGATATAATGTCAACGATCTTTTTGAATACGCGATTGTCCCCATGGAAGATGTTTCAATCCTCAGTGAGTGCAATTAGATATAATGGCATTCTCCAAGGATTGACACCTCTCTTCGGACAAATTCTTGTTTCAATCCTCAGTGAGTGCAATTAGATATAAAGTGTGCCTCCGGAAACCCTTGACTGGCAAGGGCTGCCGGCGCGAAATCGAAGGCTCATGGAAAAATCAGCGATGTCAAGGGACAATGGTCTGATTTTACTGCTGTACTGCATCTGTATCTTACGGAAATTACAGACGATATGCAATATCGAAGGCTCAGTATATCATCAAAACACCAGTAACATTATATATAACATAGCATTACAGCTAAAAAAACCGCTTTTTCGAAAACCGCACCCGGGAGCCTTCGACAAACCGGCACTTGTTCATATCGGCAACTTGTACGGATCGTACTGCATCCTCGTTCCGGCGATCACCTCCTGCATGATCTTTACCTGCTTCTCGATCTGCCGACGGAAGTTCAGCGCCACCCCCATTCGGGGACGCTCCTTATTACTGCAACTTATTGCACTCAAGCATCAGAATCTGATTGACCGCCGATGCCTATATGCCGTCTTTAGTGCTAATAATAAAGAACGTCCCGCCTTTCATAGAAAGCCATGAACGTTTCAATCCTCTGTGAGTGCAATTAGATATAAAGCTGAGCATCGAGATTGAGGGCGTGCATTTCAACACCGGTTTCAATCCTCTGTGAGTGCAATTAGATATAAAGGAATGATCAGCAGGTGTATTTCATCTCGCACGGGCAGTAAAGTTTCAATCCTCTGTGAGTGCAATTAGATATAAAGGTCAATATGTGTCCACATTCAACAACTACCGAAGAAGCGGTTTCAATCCTCAGTGAGTGCAATTAGATATAATGTAGTCCTCTGTTACGAGCGTGTTGGCGGGCAGATCAGTTTCAATCCTCAGTGAGTGCAATTAGATATAATGCACCTTTCTACACGAAAAGAGGGGGTACTATGATCAAGTTTCAATCCTCAGTGAGTGCAATTAGATATAATGCTAAACTGTTATCTTGACAACCAAAATCCAAAGGACAAATGTTTCAATCCTCAGTGAGTGCAATTAGATATAATGAGTACCTCCGGAAACCCTTGACTGGCAAGGGCTGCCGGGGCCAAAATCGACGCTCATGGAAAAATCAGTGATGTCAAGGGACAATGGCCTGATTTTACTGCTGTACGGCACCTGTATCTTATGCATTTTTATTCAGTTATACAAAATCGACGCTCATTTTTTCGCACAAATCCCGTTAAACCTTTTTATATAAGCAGTTATTGCCTTTTTACCGGGAAATCCGGTTTTGCCCTGCAGGAGCTTCGATTTCACCAGGTTACCCGATACGGATCGTACTGCATCCTCATTCCGGCTATCACCTCCTGCATGATCTTCACCTGTTTCTCGATCTGCCGACGGAAGTTCAGCGTCCGGCCGGTGCAGCCGTCGCGCGATTCCTGCCACATGCGCGATTCGAATATTCCGATGTACTTCTTTCGGGCTTCGTTCGAGAGAAAACAGCCCGGCCGATCCTTGCGGCAGTAGAAATCGCGTTCCTGCAGGAGACCACGGTTCAGGGTATAGAGCACCAGCGAGTCTATTACCGTGCGGAACTCTTCAACCAGATCGCTGACCAGCGCCGGATTCCCTTTGCGTTCGGCGTGCAGAAAGCCGATGTAGGGGTTCATGCCGCTCAGCCTGACCATGGAAAAAACGTTGGTGTGCAGCATCGAGTAGCCGAAACTGAGCAGGCTGTTCACCGGGTCGGTGGGCGGACGGCGCACCCGCTGAAACGATGCGGTATGAAACGGCAGATCACGGCGGAAGAACAAGCCGTAGCACTCGAAGTAGAGCGCCGAAGCCTTGCCTTCAATCCCGCGCAATACCTCGATATCCTCGCATGCCGCAGCTTTTGCGGCAAGATCGGCCATGAGATCGAGATTCGAAGCCATTCTGGAGTGCGTCGCTCCGTCGCCATCCTGCAAGGCGTTCTTCCGGCGGCGGATCATGGCTCTGCTGTTCGAGATTTTCGACTCGACGATGGCTTTGGCGGTTTCAAGCGCAAAGGGCTCGTCGATGGAGCGCAGGAACTGGAAGCGCTGCATCTCGGCATTGTCCGCCATGGTGGCTTCGAGCCTGCCGAAATAGCTGCCGTGCTGCGAGAGAAAGGTGACGGGAATCTCGTTCCGCAGGCAGTACTGCATAACCGGCGTGGTGAGGGCGACGTTGCCGAACACCACGACCTGCTCGATGCGGCGCACAATAACCTCGTTGACGACCGCACCCTCCTTTTCGATGCTGAACCGCTCTCCGTCCTTACGCATGATGCTCCCCTGCTCCTGCAGGTAGAGCGTGTTGAGGAACGGCGAATAGAGCTTTTTGAGGGCATCCCGCTTCTCTTTCAGCCGCTCCTCGTCCTGACGGGCCACACGATCGAGAAAGTCGTCAACATTCACCTGCTGTTTGTCGAGGCTTTCCAGCAGCTTTGCGCCGAACTCGGTTTGCAGCAGCTCGTTTTTCGACAACTCGACCGTTTCACCCTGGTCGGTTTGCAGTTCGAACTGCGCGGCATCGTCAGTCATCGAATCGGGATCATCCGGCGCAACATGCAGGCTCTTTTTGCGCAGCCTGAACTTGCCGAGCTTGTCGTACCACTCCTCGGGATGCATTTTGGTGGGAATCACCAGCGAACGGATGAACAGGTAGCCAAGATACTTGAACCCTTCGGAAAAAGTGGTGATGCGGGTTTTCTCGTTGTTGAGTTCGAGCTGCAGCTCCGCAAGAGCGGTTTCGGAAAGCTTAAGGGCCGCCTCGGCTTTCGGACGGCTCTTGCAGAGCACCAGGTAGTCATCGGCAAAGCGCACCAGCCTGAACCCCTCCTTTTCCATCTGTTCGTCGAACCGGTCGAGGTAGAGATTGGCCAGCAGCGGCGAAACCGGCGAACCCTGCGGCAACCCCGTCGCGTTTCGGATGCGGGGATTAAAGCCGTCAACAATTTCCGCCGTGAGCCAGCGGTGCAACAGGGCTATCAGTTCCGTGTCGTCAACCAGCTCCGCAAGCCGCTGGAACAGGAGGTCGTGGCGTACGCTATCGAAAAAGTTCCGGATGTCGGCATCAAGCACCCACTGGTACCCTTCGCGGTGCAGCCGTTCGATCTCGCGTGCAGCGCCCTGACGCGATATGCCGGGACGATAGGCGAAGGTGCAGGAGCCAAGTTCGGCTTCGATGATCGGGTTCAGTACGATGGCGGCGGCTGTCTGGGCAACCCGGTCCATCACGCCGGGAATGAGCAGCGTCCGCTCCCTGCCGTCGGGCTTCAGCATCACGAGTTTCAGGAGCGGACCCGGCCGGTAGGAACCATCAAGAAGCGACTGCGATAGCGACCTGAGATTATCCTCCAGCCTGAGGGAGTAATCCTCGATGGATTTGTTGTCGTACCCCGGACGTCCGTCGTTCGATGCTACCCTGTACCAGGCCTGAAAGATGGTTTCGGGCATCGCCATCTGGTTGTAGAGCCATCCCATAAGCGTAAAGGATCAACGTTATGAGTGCCGAGGGGTACTACCCGGTCATCCCGGCATCAGGAAATGATGAACGGACTGGCGATTTCAAACGAGCGGTTGCCGTCCACATCAACAGTTTCAACACAATTCCGGCAGAGCCGGTAATACCGGATGCTGTCGAGCGGGTGCTTCGCATCCATCAGGCTCTGCAGCCGCTGACGAAGACTCGCATAATCCTCATCCGACAGAAAACATTCAAACACACTGTACTGCACGGATATGCCATACCCTTCGAGAACCTTGTGGATTTTCGTTCTCCTCCGGTCGTTTTCGATATCGTAGGTCACAAGGATGAATTGCATGGGCTGACGGAGTCAGGAATAAGTAGTCAGAAAAAAAGAATCCTTTTCTTTACCGGGCGGATAGTTTGAAAAACTCTCTGAAAGAGCCGGAACACAAGTCGTTCATGACCATCAATAGCGCGTCCTTACAGTATTTATACATTTATATCCGAAGAAACAACATGTCCATTCCGCTCGAAACGAGACCATAGCTCTCTTCCCCGGTCAGGATATACTCTCCCCCTACCCATCCAAACCGGAACGGAAAGTAAATCGGTTTGCGTAACTTTACGGGTAGAGAAGAACATTTCCATGAACGACGATTCAACCACCCGCGATGAAATCATACCACAAGGAACTATGGATGCAGGTGCCCTCAAGAATGGACTTCGTCAACATTACCGGCGATGTTGAGAAAGCGCTTCAGGAGAGCGGCATCCAGGAGGGGCTCTGCCTGGTCAACGCCATGCATATCACGGCTTCGGTGTTCATCAACGACAACGAGCCGGGGCTGCATCAGGATTACAAGCGGTGGCTCGAGGAGCTGGCCCCGCACGAACCGATCAGCCGGTACCGCCACAACATGACCGGAGAGGACAACGGCGACGCGCACCACAAGCGGCAGATCATGGGCCGCGAGGTTGTCATTGCCGTCACGAAGGGCAAACTGCATTTCGGGGCCTGGGAGCAGATATTCTACGGCGAGTTCGACGGAATGCGAAAGAAGCGGGTGCTGGTGAAGATTATCGGCGAATAGGGTAAAACAAGCGAGGGCCTGCATCTGCAGGCCCTCGGCGCTTGTAGTATTGAACAGGACTCTCTTAGTGCTCGAAGAGCATTTCGGAGTAGGTCGGCAGCTGCCAGCGGCTGCGGTCGACCATCAGTTCGAGCCTGTCGGCAACCGCACGAACCTCGCTCATGAGCGGAAGCAGTTCGTCGGCACAGTAGTCGGCTTTGCCGAACTCGCTTTCGATGGTTTCAATCTTCTCGACGGCTTCATCAAGCTCGGCGGTAAGGTCGATCAGCAGCGAAAGGTTTTCGGCAAGGTTCTTCAGATGATTTGCCTGGCTGGCAACAGCACCTTCGGAAAGACCGATAGCCTCGGCGGCGGCAAGCAGGTTGTTGAACGAGCTGCCGATATCGCCCTGGTATTCCGAAACATCCGGAATAACGAGGGTTTTGAGCATGAGCTGCAGCGTACGGGCCTCGATGTCGATACCTTTGACATAGCGTTCGAGACGGATGTTCAGGCGCGATTCGATTTCCTGCTCGGTCAGGACGCCGTATTTGACGAACATTCCCTTGACGTCGGCTTTTTCGAGCGTGCGGAGTGCCTGCGGAGTGTTCTTCAGATTCGGAAGACCTCTCACTCTTGCGGCTTCCTGGAGAGCCTCGCTGTAGTTGTCGCCAGGGTAACGGATATCCTTCGTTGCGGTGATTCCTTCGCGAATCGCTTCGAGAACGGCGGAATCGCGGTCCTTTCCGGCAGCGATCTTCGCTTCGATGGCGTCGGTAAGCTCATCGAGAGCCTCGGCCATCAGGGTGTTGAGCACCATGTTCGGCACGGAAGCGGCCTGCGACGAACCGACGGCCCGGAACTCGAACTTGTTGCCGGTGAAGGCGAACGGCGAGGTTCTGTTACGGTCGGTGTAGTCCTTGTTGAGAAGCGGAACCTGCGAAAGCCCGAGGTTGAGCACCTGCTTTTCGGTTTTGAGGTCAACCTTGCCACTTTCGATGGCGTCGAGAACGGTTTCGAGCTGTTCACCGAGAAACACGGTCACAACGGCCGGAGGAGCTTCGTTGGCACCGAGACGGTGGTCGTTGCCGGTGCTGGCGATGGACATTCTCAGTACATCGGCCCGCTTGTGAACGCCCTTGAGCACGGCGATAAGGAAAACGAGGAAGTTGATGTTCTCGGTCGGGGTATCACCCGGATCGAGGAGGTTGATGCCGGTATTGGTGCCGATCGACCAGTTGTTGTGCTTGCCTGATCCGTTGATGCCCGCAAAGGGTTTTTCGGTGAGCAGGAGGGCGAAGCCTTTCTTGTCGGCGACTTTTCTCATAACCTCCATGACGAGCAGGTTGTGATCGACGGCGATATTGGCTTCTTCAAAGATCGGAGCGATTTCGAACTGGTGCGGAGCGACCTCGTTATGACGGGTTTTGGCCGGAATGCCGAGCAGATAGAGCTCATGCTCAACCTCCTGCATGAAGTCGAGCACACGGTCGGGGATGGACCCGAAATAGTGATCTTCGAGCTGCTGGCCTTTCGGAGGAAGCGCGCCCAGAAGGGTACGGCCGCACATGATCAGATCGGGACGCTCGGAGTAGAACTTCTTGTCGATAAGGAAATACTCCTGCTCGCAGCCGGCAAATGTCTTGACGCGTGAAACGCCGGTGGACCCGAGCAGATCAAGAAGCCTGATTGCCGAATTGCTGACCGCATCCATCGAACGGAGCAGCGGAGTTTTGGAATCGAGGGCTTCACCGTGATAGGAGATGAAGACCGTCGGAATGCAGAGGGTGAGGCCGCTGCCGCCTTTCATGAGAAAAGCCGGGCTCGAAGGGTCCCATGCGGTGTAACCGCGGGCCTCGAAGGTCGTGCGCATGCCGCCTGACGGGAAGCTGGATGCATCAGGTTCACCCTGGATGAGCTGCTCGCCTGAAAAACGTTCGATCGGGGTGCCGTCACGATCGATCGACAGAAACGCGTCATGCTTTTCGGCCGTCGAACCGGTCATCGGCTGAAACCAGTGGGTGTAATGGGTCGCGCCATGCTCCATCGCCCACTCTTTCATGCCGTGAGCGACAACACCGGCGATCTCGCCGGTTATTTTCTTGCCGGCACGAATGGTGTCCTGCAAAGCCTTGAACTCATCCTTCGGCAGTCTTGCCCGCATTGCCTTCTGATCGAAGGTCATTGCCCCGAAATAACCCGAAACCGGCACTTTACTATCCATCTTCAAATGATCCTCCTTATTTTATTACCTTTTTTACCATTTAGAACGAAAATATAAAGCTAAAAACTATAACTTTCTTGATTTTTTTTCATCGAATGTAATCAATACCTGGCGATCCTGCAGATTTTTTCTGACAATCTCGGCACTGATCTTCTTGTTTTTCTTCAGCTGCGACAGCACAAAGCTGGTGTTGGTTTCCAGAACACCCGGCCAGCTCTGGATGCGCGAAAGAAACTGCTCGAGCGAACCCGTGTTGTGGGTCATGACCTTCAGGATATGCGATCCCTCACCGGTCACGGAAAAGCACTCCATAATCTCATCCTCTTTCATGACATGTTCCATGAAGGACTTGTAATGCTTCGACGAATCGATCCTCACCCGGACAAATGCCTGAATGTCGAAACCCAGCGTCCTCTCGTCCACCTCCATGGTGAACCCGCGGATAATGCCGTTCTTCTGAAGCTTGTCAAGACGTTCGCTTACAGAGGGAATCGAAAGACCGACGACTTCGGCCAGCTCGCTCAAGCGCAGCCTGCCGTTCTCTCCGAGAGATTCGATAATTTTAAGGTCGATCAGATCAAGATGTCCGGACATAACAGAAGTGTATTTATTTCGCTTTTGTAGAAACTACACAAAAACAGGGAGTAAAAAAACTTTTATTCTTAAAAAATCACAGTTTTGCGGTTTTTATCCTAAAAAAATTAGGGCGAGGGCTCCGGGACAAAACACGAACAACGGATGAGAAAGCAGTTATTTTATCTTCTTGTCGTATTTTGTTACAATATACGGAGCAAAGGCGATCTCCACTGCTGCAATCTGATTTTTCCAGGTCATGACAGGCGAACAGAACGATACCGGAACGTTTCCGGAGAACACACATACGAAGCCGGTTGAAAAGACCGGATTTCCTCCCGCCCCTCCGAGAGCGGCAATGGATGACCTCCGCTTCATCGTGAAGGAGTCCATCAGGCTCGGCGGCAGATTCATAACGGAACTTGACCGGTTGCTCTCCTCGCTCAGAAAATAAGCTCCGGGAGCGTGCTCTTTTCACATGCCGGAAGGCCCTGTTATTAAACGGAATAAGTAATTTTTATATTTGGCCTTTGATCCGGAACCCCTCCATTATCCTTAACGATTAATATCTGAACACGGTGAAAATAGCAATCTTTGGTGCAGGTGTAGCAGGACTGAGCGCAGCCATTGAACTGGTAGACCGGGGACATAGTGTAGAACTGTACGAAAAACGCAAGGTGCTGGGCGGAAAGGTCTCTGTCTGGAAAGACAGTGACGGCGATTCCATTGAATCGGGATTGCACATCGTTTTCGGCGGCTATGCGCAGCTTCAGCAGTACCTCAAAAAAGTCGGCGCTGCCGACAACTACCTCTGGAAAGAACACTCGCTCATCTATGCCGAACCGGACGGAAAGCAGTCGTTCTTCAAAAAAGCCAATCTCCCGAGCCCATGGGCGGAAGTTGTTGGCGGCATGCAGGCCGATTTTCTCACCATGTGGGACAAGATCTCCCTTATCAGGGGACTCTACCCCGCACTTGCCGGCAACGAGGAGTATTTCCGCAGCCAGGACCATATGACCTATTCGGAGTGGCACCGTCTGAGAGGCGCATCGGAACACTCCCTGGAAAAACTCTGGCGAGCGATCGCGCTTGCCATGAACTTCATCGAGCCCAACGTCATCAGCGCCCGCCCGATGATTACCATATTCAAGTACTTCGGTACCGATTATGCCGCAACAAAATTCGCCTTTTTCCGGAAAAACCCAGGCGATTCGATGATCGAACCCATGCGCCAGTACATCCAGATGAAAGGCGGCAGAATTTTTGTGGATGCCAAGCTTAACCGTTTCGAACTCAACAGCGACGAAACCGTCAAGCAAGCGGTGCTTCAGGATGGCCAGAAAATCGAGGCCGACGCCTACATCTCGGCTCTTCCGGTACACAATATCAAGAACATCGTGCCGGGCGAGTGGTTCAATCATGCCTACTTCCGCAACCTGCACCAATTCGTCGGCAGCCCGGTCGCCAACTGCCAGCTCTGGTTCGACCGGAAAATCACCGCAACGGACAATCTCATGTTCTCGCAGGGCACCACCTTCGCCACCTTTGCCGACGTCTCGGTCACCTGCCCGGACGATTTCCAGAAAGGCATGGGCTCGGCACAGGGAGGAAGCGTCATGAGCCTTGTGCTTGCACCGGCCCACCAGCTGATGGATCTCCCCAACGAGGTGATCACCAGACTGGTGATGAAAGACATTCACGACCGCTTCCCGCTCTCGCGCGACGCAAGACTGCTGAAGTCCACCATCGTAAAAATCCCCCAGTCGGTCTACAAGGCCGTGCCTGACGTGGACAAGTTCCGCCCCGACCAGACAAGCCCCGTGAAAAATTTCTTTCTTGCGGGCGACTATACCTATCAGCGCTACCTCGCCTCGATGGAAGGCGCAGCCCTCAGCGGCAGGCAGGTGGCTGAAAAGGTCCATACCCGCCTCGGCGCCTGAACACAGAGCGAATCAGCCGGAACGGGAACCTGTTCGTCCCGTCATCTCTCGATTGAAGGGACAAATGGGACGAACAGGACAACAAGGCCCCAAAGAACGAAAACCCGTTTTTGGGGTTAATTTCCTATGCTCGGGGGTACACCCTGAGCTACGGATATATCCGCTCCTGCGAAACCATCTTCTCCTGACTCCTGGCTACTGACTCGAACGTTTTCACGCACTCCCGGTGTTACAGAAAACAGTACGGCAATACCAACATCATCCCTTCATGACCATGCAGCCATCGCTTCACAAACGAAAAAGCGCTCTTGCCGACGGTACGGAACAGATCCGGGTGCTTGAAAAGACCGACTGCAGCATCCCCGCTTTCGCCTCGAAACTTGCCGAAGCCGGCATCCAGCCTCTCCGGCCCGATGGAACCACCGTTCTGCAAGTCAATACAGGATATCGCTGCAACCTGCTCTGTCGCCACTGCCACGTTGACGGAGGACCCGACCGAAGTGAAATGATGAGCCGTGAAACCATGCTGCACTGCCTGGAAGCACTCCGGCGGAGCGGCATCCGCACGCTCGATATTACCGGAGGCGCGCCGGAGATGAACCCCGAACTTCCCTGGTTTATCCGGGAGGCGAGAAAAATCATGCCCGAGGGCGAGATTCTCGTGCGAACCAATCTGGTGATCCTCGTGGCCGGAACAAAATACCGGCACTATGGCGAGCTCTACCGTGATAACCGCGTTTCGATCATCGCGTCGCTTCCCTGCTACACCCGCGAAAACGTGGATGCCCAGCGCGGCGAAGGGGTGTTCGATAGCTCGATTGAGGCCCTGCAGATGCTGAACTCGCTGGGATATGGAACAGAAGGAAGCGGCCTCGCGCTGAACCTGGTATTCAATCCGGGAGACCCCTCCCTGCCCGGCCAGCAGCAGGCGCTTGAAACCGACTATCACGGGAAGCTGCAAGAAGACTACGGCATAGGGTTCAGCCACCTCTACACCATCACCAACATGCCGGTAAGCCGTTTCCTCGAATCACTGCTCGAAGAGGGACGCTACTGCAGCTACATGCATCTGCTGGCCGGACACTTCAATCCCGACGCCGTGAAAAACCTCATGTGCCGCACCACGGTTTCTGTGGGCTGGAACGGCACCCTGTACGACTGCGACTTCAATCAGATGCTGGGGCTCCGGATGCGCGCTCCCGCGCCAGGCAACATCAGCGGATTCGACGAAGAGCGGCTCCGTGAACGCCTGATCGCCATCGGACAGCACTGCTACGGATGTACGGCGGGGGCGGGATCGAGCTGTCAGGGTTGCCTGCTGTGATCATGTTGCCGGATCGACTGAAAAACCATGAATATGCCCAATATGCCTGAAAACGGGAATCGGCTGCTCGCGGTACTGACCCGCAACCCGGTACCGGGCCGGGTCAAGACCCGGCTCGGTGCGGCTATCGGGTCCGAAAGCGCACTGCAGGTGTACCGGACGCTACGGGAGCATACCGCCGGAGTCGCAAGAGCATGCCATGCCGAGAAAGCCGTGTTCTATTCAGACGACATTCCAGGCCAGGACTGCTTTCTGGCGGCCGGCACATCGGCTTTCCTGCAGGAGGGCCTCGACTTCGGAGATCGCATGCACCATACCTTTACGACCGGCTTTTCCCTCGGCTTCCGACACGTCGTGCTTATCGGAACCGATTGCCCGGATATCGACCCTGGTATTATCGAGAGCGCCTTCAGGGCGCTCGAAAACCATGACGCCGTACTCGGACCGGCAAAAGACGGCGGGTTCTATCTTATAGGTTTGAACAGCACTCATCCCGAACTCTTTCTTGAGCGCTCCTGGAGTCACGGCAGGGTGCTGCAGGAAAGCATCGACTTGCTTGACAACACCGGAACGTCCTACACCCTGCTGCAGGAACTGCAGGACATCGACACCCTGGAGGATCTGAAACAGAGCCGGTTGTGGAATCCGGAAATACTGAAAAGCTCCGGCGGAGCGGCCTGACGGTAACGGAGGGAGCGAACCCTCTGAAAAACAATACAAATCTATTATGTCCGGTTCCGGCATCAGCATCGTCATCCCTACATACAATGAAGAGGCCGGCATCGCCCGGACGCTGGAAACCCTGCTCGCCGTCACCGCAAAATACGGCGACATGGAAATCATAGTCTGCGACGCGGGCAACGACCGGACGGCTGAGATCGTATCGGGCTTCCCCGTCGTGCTATGCCGCCCGGAAAAAGGACGAGCCCGGCAGATGAACGCGGGGGCGGCTCTGGCCCGCCATGACCTTCTCTATTTCCTGCACGCCGACACCCTGCCGCCGGAAAGTTTTGTCGATGACATTCTCGAAGCGGTTCGAAGCGGGAAAAAGGCGGGATGCTTTCAGATGCAGTTCGACGATCCCCACCCCATCATGGCTCTCTTCGGCTGGTTCACCAGAGTTCCCCTTCCCATCTGCCGCGGCGGCGACCAGTCGCTCTTCATCACCAGGGAGCTGTTCCTGTCCATCGGTGGATTCGACCCTGACATGCAGGTAATGGAGGATATCGACATCATCAGGCGCATCGAGGGCCGAAGCGCCTTTCACATCCTCGACAGTCACGTCGTCACCTCCGCCCGCAAGTACCACAGGAACGGCATGCTGCGCCTCCAGGCGATCTTCGGCGCCATTCATCTCATGTACGCCCTCGGGGCCGATCAGGAGAGCATTGTCCGCTACTACCACGATACTATCGAATCGTAACCCGCGGCAATGCGATACGGAAGAACCGGACAACAAAAAGCCCCGGCGATTGCGGGGCTCTGTGCGTGCATAAGCATGGTATGGTTATCTGCTTACGTCGATACCGGAAGGGTTGCTCCCTGTCGCATTAAGCACAAGGGTGCTGCCGGTTTTCGTCTCCTGCTGATTGGATGCTCCGTCTATGGTGCCCTTGTATGTTGTTGAGCAACCTGCCAGCACCACCAGCATGACCATTAATAGCGTATAGATTTTCATCGCCGTCTCCTGTTTTATGTTGGTTATAAAGTAACGTCAGGCCTTTTCAAAGGTCCTTGCACTCCGGTTCAGCCCGGTTTTTCGAATGGACGAAAAACACTCAGGGGCTGCAGCTCCCCGGCAGCACTTTTTTTTCGGGGAGCCAGCCTGCGGCATCAGTTTTGCCGCCAGTCTCAATCCTTGAACTTCTCGGCAGTATTGTGAACAGCCAGACGTAATGTAGCCAGAGCGTTTTCCACACCATCCTTCAGCTTGTCCCAGGCGTCCTCTCCGGCATCGCCCAGATCCTTCAGCCTGGCTTTTGCAGCAGCGATACCGTGCTCAAGTTCATCAACATGCTTGGCATAGTTGAGACGGGTATCGGCAGTGAAATTTTTCGCCTTCGCCTTGAACTCGACCAGTCTGGCATGCGCAAGCTCGAGCTCGGCCTCCGCCTTCTGTCTGTAGGCTTCCTTTAAACTCATAGCTCATCTCCTTTTTCATTATCGTTAGCATAGCTTTCAAATCTTCCTTACAACTCCCAAGTACAGCTTCAGCTTTTCCTGCTTCCATAAAGCAGAATTCCTCCGCCAATCACTATCGCCCCAACACCAGCCCATACTGGTATATTGATGGTCTTTTTTTCCTTTATGGAAAGTTCAACCGGCCCGAACCTTACCTCTTCAGTCTCTTTTGTGTAGCTGAAACTGCCATAGATCAATCCGAATACGCCAGACACCATCAATACGACTGCCGCAATCCTGAGTGTATTCATAGTTACATCTCCGGTTAGCCTTTTTGAGTCGAATCTCACTACTCCTGATATCGCAAGAATCAGCTTCCGCTTTCCGTTTCGGCTGTTCTCCAACACAATGGGAGTACTGTTGTATTTACTGCCCCATAAAAACATTCCGCCGATTCCGGTTATATTCATGCCTCATTTCATCAAATAACCATCGGGTGCGATCTGCCTCCGGATCAGCGGAAAACGGTTGCCCGCTTCGGTTGTAACAGACCCGAAACGCGCAGAAGCTCCTTGTCGTGCATTTTTTCGGAAAAAGCCGAAAAATTCTTCTGGAGCAGACTGTAGTAAAGCTCCTCGTAGTTACTCACCATCGTATCGGCGGAAAAACGCCGTTCAAATTCCTCCCGGCATGTTTTTCGCGACAGCTCCCCAACACGATGAATGGCATTGATGAAGTCGAGCCTCGTTTCGCAGATAAAGCCTGTTTTGCCGTGCGTAATCACTTCAGGGGCCGAGCCACACCCCCTGACGATCACCGGAGTTCCACATGCAAGCGCCTCAATCATCACCAGCCCGAAGGGTTCCGGCCAGTCTATGGTATTGAGAAGCGCTTTTGCGTTTTTCAGCAACTCAACCTTCCGGGTGTCGTCCACTTCGCCGACATAGTCGATAAGGGGATGATTGAGCAAGGGCCTGATTTTTTGATCGAAAAAGCCCTGGTCGGTCGGATCTATCTTGGCGGCTATTTTCAGGGGGATATTGCATGCCCGGGCAAGCATGATCGCCTGTTGGGGTTTTTTCTCCTCGGAAAAGCGGCCCAGATAGAGAAAATAGTCCCCTGGCTTGTCGTTGAACTCGAAACTGGAGGGGGGGTAGCCGTGATAAACGGTTTTTACCCAGTTGATATTCTCAACGGGACGCCGCTGGGAATCGCTGATCGAAACATATGCCATATGGGGGTACAAACCGAGCATTTTGCCGTATTCGCCGATATCAAGCCGGCCATGCATGGTCAGAACCGTTGGCACCCTGACCTTATGGGCATAGGGAAGGGTAAGATATTCGAGATGCGAATGGATGATGTCGAACTCCTTGAGCATGTGCTCATAAACCTTGCTGAGCATCATCATCGTCACAATGGTCGGCGAATGCGCTTTTCTTCCGAGACGAAGGCTTTCGCTGATCGGGGCAACGAGTTTCGCGCTGGTTATGGAGTCACCCGATGCGAACAGGGTTACATCATGACCTCTGGCTACCAGTCCTTCGGTCAAATGGTAGACAACCCGCTCCGTTCCTCCGTATTTTTTCGGGGGCACCCGTTCGACAAGGGGTGCGATCTGGGCAATTCGGAGTTTTTTCATGGCAGTTTTTCTCCGGTTAACATTAAATTTCTTTCAACTGGAGGCATCATGCGCAGCGTACCGACAAGCAATTTCCGCCCCCAGGACAATCTTGATCGCAGGATTTCAACCGGCATTCCGATTATTTCCGATATATCCTGATGTTTGAGTCCGCAAATCTCGGACAGCAATACCGATAATTTCATATCGGCAAACCGCCGGCGTAACGCCCCCGGATGACGCACTTTCGAGTGGCGGCCGGAGTCAGGGAAACCCGGCGCTCCCTCAAAGCCGCACCATTCCAGATAACAGATCCTGAAAATCCTGAACAGATCTTTCGGTGATGCATCAATATCGGTACTCAGATAGGTGGCGTTCACCAGTTCATTGGCACTCATCTCGACTCCGGTCATCCAGTACGCGAGTGTATAGAGATCGTCCATTACATTGAGGGGCGTTTTCATCATGGTGGGCATGGTTCCTCCATTGATACAATTGACTTCGCCAGAAAATTCAAGCATTGGTATCAAATGGACTACCCTAAAATCCATACCTCCCCCGACTTCGGATATCTGACCGATCGTTCCGTCTTCAGCAGGTATTTTGCCTGTTCGTGAGATTTATATGCAGTCATTGAGGAAAAGCCGACCTTCGCAGTCCATTCCCTTTGCAACGATCGGGAAAAAGGAGCTGCATGACCGGCAACTCCTTTTTGCTGTCAATAAATCCGTCAGTTCTTTCTTGCGCCGTCATTCGGGCGGCCGCCGTTATCATTACGGTTCCTGTCGTTATCGTTGCGGTTCCTGTCGTTACTGTTGCCGTCGTTTCGCTGAAAGCGGTTATTGTCGCGGTTGTCCTGATCACGGTTATACCAGTCAAACCTCCTGTCGCGCTTGCTGTACTCGACTTCACGGTACCTTTTTATATCATCCCACCGGTGTCTTCTGATCTTTGCGGGAAGGTTGTTGCTGCGGATGAACACCCACGGACCCCGGTAGCTTGAGGAGCGGTACCAGCGGCTATTTTCGTAAAGATAGTACCGGTTACCGTAAAAAATTACATCATAAGGACTTCCCATGGAAACCGAAAACCCCTGATCCCTCAACTCGATAAAATTCGGGCGCCTGTCGATTACAAAAGACGGCCGGTTCCGGCTGCTTATCTGCACATTGACGTCCGCTTGAGCCGATGCCGGGAGTTGACCCAGAAGCATTCCTGCAATTCCTGCTGCAAACCAGATGTTTTTTTTCATTCGAATTCTCTCCTGTTAACCTGTTGTCCAATAATCGGGCACACTATCCCTAAACATAATCTCATAACATCGGCGACGCAGCTTTTTCCCCCTGTTCGGCAGCCCCGTATCGTTACACCCTTCTGCCCTGAATGACACGAATCACAATCACGACAATCGCGATAACCAGAAGCGCATGAATGAACCCGCCCATGGTGTAGGAGCTGACAAGCCCGAGAAGCCAGAGGATCAGCAGGATAATGGCAATGGTTTCGAGCATGTTGAATCTCCGTTTAAATTTAAGGGCGTGATTGGCGCTGCAATAACACTCCATTCGATAGCGGGCAAAAATCCTTACTTGATTTTCAAGTACACTCTATACAACAAAGCGAAACAGAGAAACGTTCACGCAGCCACGGTAATTCTTCTGGTCAGGCTGAAGAAAAACGGTTTCTGCAAGCAGGTGCTCTTATCGGGAACGGCAAAACAGGCCCTGTCGGGTTTCTGAAAAGGCTCTGAATATGGCGGCGGGGAGAACTCACCGGAGACAAGCCGTCAGAAAGCCGGATTGCGCTCGGATATGAGCTCGGAAATTATTCTTGTGTAGCGGTTAAAGGCATCACGTCCCTCCGGAGTGATTCTGTACATGGTTTGGGGCCTGCGCGCGTGAAATCCCTTTTTGAAACTGACATATCTGGCGGACTCAAGCATTTTCATGTGAATACTTAAATTTCCGTCTGTTGCCTTGATCTTCTCCCTGATTTCCACAAAACCAGCCTGATCTGTGGAGTTGAGATATGAAAGCACGGCAAACCGTATTCGTGAATGAATAACCTTATCGAGCAACTGGTGATTGAAATCATCCGAGTTCCCGGCCTTACTGCTGCCAGATAGCTCCTGCTTCTGCAACTCACCGGAACCGCCGGTCTCTTCAGTCTGCTTCTGACCGGTAATTTCCGATACGACAATCCGGCACTCCTTCCCGTTGCTGCTCAATACAGCTTCAATGCGCACGGTCCGGTAGTTGCCCATGCCCGGATTCCGGAATACCGGAGGTTCGAACACCTGTGACGAGGGCTGATCACCGAAAAGCCTGACCTCACAATACCAGGGAGACCTGTTGCTGAACACCCTGTCGAGCAGGGAGTTAAAAACGGGCAGATCCTCATCGACAATAAACCTTCCGAAACGATCGCCATGCAAAAGTGAACGTTCCATGCCGAGCAGTTTCGCGCCGGGAAGGTTTACCTCGACTATGGTCCCGTTTCTGGAAAGCGTCAGATAGCCCAGAGGAACGATGTCATACAACTGTGTGTAGCGCTCCAGGCCTTTCTCGGCTTCAGCTCTCGATTGAAGCAGCTCCTCATGCTGCATTTCAAGCTCGATCTTGTGAATTTCCAGTTCATGAACCAGATGCTGCAGTTCAAAATATGACGGTGGTCCGTCGGGCTGTTTTAGCTGGGCTGACTTGAGGCGTTTTTCGGCTCTACGGCGCAATGCCGAAAAACCCGGCTCTTGTTTATTTTTACTGTTCATTAATGGCGCATCTGTTTAAAACGTTGTGCTGCCAAGAGCCGGAAAGCCATGATTTCGACAGATCTCCCGCTCCTGTTCGATACGATTTTGCATGGTTATATCAGAGAGCACAGCCATGCACTCCTGAGCGTCTTCGCTGACGACCGCATCCACCCTGATCGTTCGACTGCTCATACTTCCAGTATACGGGGGAGCTGACGGTTCAGAAACAGCTCCCGATTGTTGATCATTCAGAAGCCTGACCACACAGGAGCACTGCTCCTTCAGGCCGAACACCCTTTCAAGCAAAGCGCTGAAAACCGGAAGGTCTTCACTGGCAATAAACTGCACGAAACGATCGCTCTTCAACAGAAAGCGGTCCACGCCAAGAATCCTTGCGCCCATAAGATTTATCTCAAATATGGTGCTGTCCCTTGCAAGCCGGAGATAACCTATCGGGGCATAGTTATAAAGCCCGGCATATCTGTTCAAACTCTCCTTCAGCTCCTCTTCCTGCTGAAGAAGAGCCCCGTTCTGCTTTTCAAGCTCGATCTTTAAGCGCGCCATTTTATGAATGATGCGGTGCATCTCTTCAGGTGAAGATACATAATTCAGGCTCTCCTGCCGACTCACACTGCGCAGTTTTCCGTTCTCTCGATACGAGAAAGGAGAGAATGCCGATGGATTTCCGTCCTTTTTCATGCAGTATCCTCTTCTGATTAAAAGATTCTTTAATTCGGGCGAAGACTACGCATCAACATCGTTCACCATGCAAGGACTGAACTCCCCTCATATGCTTTAAATAACAAAGAGCGAACATGAAACGTTCACAGCCGGACTTGATGGCCCTATCGAAAAATCAAGAAGGCGAACGGTCCGGAACATTCGACTTTTTCGATTCGAACCAGGCCTCCTTACGTCAGACATGGTGAGGTAATCGGCCGGTTTCGGTGATTTCAAAAAATGTCGTATAAACCTGATACGACTTTTCGTATCCTTCCCGCAGTCGGGGCGAAGCACTGACTTTATACCAGCGGATGTCCCGGTCAAGAGCATGAATAACGCCCATGAGCACATTGGAAACAGGTTGACCGGAATGTTGCGCCACCCATGCGGGATGTTCTTTCGCAGGAAAAACCGAACCGTCATCCCTGACAAATTGTCCGCGCAGTTCCAAGAAGGTTTTACCCTCTATTTCTGCCGCCGGAATGCCTGTAATCCGCTCCATTTCCGGATTGGCCATAACGATTTTCCCTTCCGAATCCTGAAGCGTGACGCCAACCGGCATGGTGTCGATAAAAAAACGAAAACTCTGCTCGATCTCCCGGAGATTCTGCTCCAGCCTCTTGGCGACACTGATATCATTGAAGGTTATCACCAGACCGTCAATGCGGTTTTCCTGGGTACGGTACGGCATGATCCTTACCGTAAACCAGCGCCCGTCGCTTGCAGAAACCTGTTTTTCACTGAAAACGAGCGAATTAAGCACCTCGCGGGCATCGCTGGCAAGATCCGGATAGTGCATATCGGTAACGATGTCCGTTATCGGCCGGCCGATATCTGTGGCGATCAGCTTGATGATGCTCACGGTACGGTTGGTGAAACGGCGTATATTGAGCTCGTCATCGAGAAAGAGGGTTGCGATGCCGGTACTGTTCAGCAGGTTTTTCATGTCGTTGTTGGCCTGCGACAGGTCGTTCACCTTCGATTGCTGTTCCTGGTTGACCGTCTGCAGCTCCTCGTTCAGCGACTGCATCTCCTCCTTGGAGGTCGTCAGTTCCTCATTGGTGCTCTGCAGCTCTTCATTGGCCGACTGCATCTCTTCATTCGTCGATTTCAGCTCTTCCTGGGAGGTCTGCATCTCTTCACGGAGGATAAGTATTTCATCCTTTGCCTGTCTGAGTTCCTCTTCAAGAGATCCGACCTTGCCTGCGCCAGCGTCGTCGGCAGGCTGAACGGAGCCGTCCGCATCCCCGGGCATCATCTTTCCCGCATCCGCAAAAACAATCAGAACCATGCCTTTCAGGGAATCCGGTTTTTCAATGAATTTAACCGTAAGATCGACGATCTGGGATCCTCCGTTGGTTCCGACACGCAACCCCATCCTGACGATCTCCCCTTTCTGCCGGAGCAGACGACTGAAAAGAATGCCCAGCTCATAGCGAAGCCCCTCCCTGGCCATCGCAAAAACATTGAGATTAGCCTTGCCGGCCGCAGGCTCCAGGTACTTACCGGTTCGACCGCTGATATAGATGATATCACCTTTGTCATTCGTCAGCACAGCAGGCGGAGCAAAATGCCGGAGCAGAAGCTGATCGGTCAGCGACTGCAGATTGACTCCGGAAATTGCGGATTGCTGCCCGGTCTCCGGAAGAAGGGGAAGTTCATGTACCGAGGGAGCGAACGATGCGGGAAAATCGGCAGGAGCGGATCTGACCGACTGCGAAACATGCCTGAAAAGACGGGCCTTGCTGTCAAGAGGCTCAAACAGGTGCGCATTGGAGCCAAGAGTTTCGGCACTCCCGAGAAAAAGCATCCCCCCGGGATTGAGACTGTAATGAAACAACGGAAAGAGCTTTTTCTGCAGTTCCTGCTCCATATAGATCAGCAGATTGCGGCAGACGAGAATATCGAGTTTGGTGAAGGGCGGGTCCATGATGACATCATGATGCGCAAAGACGATGGTTTCGCGAATTTCCCTTGTGATCCTGTAACCCCGGTCATCTTTTTCAAAGAAACGCTTGAGACGCTCCAATGAGAGATCGGCCGCGATATTAGGAGGATAGATTCCCATTCGGGCCTTCTCTATGGCATCCTTGTCAAGATCGGTTGCAAATATCTGGAGTTTGAAATTTCCGGAAGGTTTAAGCGCTGCAAGCACTTCACGGAAAACAATGGCGAGCGAATAGGCCTCCTCGCCGGTGGAACAGCCTGCCACCCATGCCCGCAGGACACCTCCGGAAGGACGGGAAGCAAGAATTGAAGGAATTGCCCTCGTTTTCAGGACTTCCCAGGCAGCAGGATCCCGGAAAAAACTGGTGACTCCGATCAGCAGTTCCTTGAAAAGAAGCTCGATTTCATGCGGGTTCTCCTGAAGATACCGGACGTAATCGGCGATTTTTTCAATCTGATGAATACCCATTCGCCGTTCAATACGACGATAGACCGTATTTTTCTTGTAAAACGAAAAATCATGACCGGTTTGCGTTCGCAGAAGAATGACAATTTTTTCCAGGGCGCTCAGCGACCGCTCTCCAGAGGCGGCTCCCTGTCTGGCGATAAGGGGAAGGTGTTTAAGATAGGCCACAATTTTTTCCGGAAGCTCCTCGACGGGAGCCACAACATCAGCCAGTCCTTCATCGATAGCGCTGCGGGGCATGCCGTCAAACTTCGAGGATACGGGTTCCTGTACAAACACCCCTCCGCCTTTCTCTTTGATGGCGCGCAGACCGAGGGTTCCGTCGGAACCCATGCCGGAGAGAATCACTCCTACAGAGTGGTGCTGAAGGTCGTCGGCCATGGACCGGAAAAAGAAATCGATCGGCAGTCTCAGGCCGCGCGGTTTAACCATATCAAGCAGATACAACACGCCGTGCAGCATCGTCATGTCATGGTTCGGAGGAATCACATAAACATGATCCGGCTCGATCCGGAGGCGATCGGAAACCTGGCAGACAGCCATTGAAGTAACCCGCTGCAGCAGCTCGACCATGATCCCCTTGCGGGTCGGATCGAGATGCTGGACAATCACAAAGGCCATGCCCGAGGGATACGGAACATGTTTCAGAAAAAGCTCGATCGCCTCGAGCCCGCCGGCAGAAGCGCCAATACCGATAACAGGAAAAGAGCGTTCTGCCGCTATCTGTTCCGTCTTCTGCTCCGACTCCTTTTTGGGACGGCGGCCGGATGAGGGGTTTTTCATGATACACTCCTGTTGTGAACGATGTTACCCGGAACAGCAGCCGGCAAGGCACCTCTCCCGTACGGCTCTGATTCAGGGCATTCAGCATTGAGCTTCAATTTACCTCTTTTTCGCTCAACGAAGCAACCGAGCCCTGTTTTTCAGCAGCACTCCCGCCGCAACAGCGAACTGCAGGTTCTCCCTATACTGACGGCACCGTGCAGGCCATCTTCGCTACCATTCACGGTCATGTATGCAACAGGATATGATCTGGAGAGCGTTGTGCGGTATTACCGGAAGAAAAACAGGGGGAAAGAAAAAACACGGAGATGCGGCATACCGTCCCCACGGAACTTGAGCAATAAGGAGAAACAGCACTCCCTGCCGTAATGTCCAGCATCAGGGGTTCAAACAAAAAGAGAAGGCCTGTCCCCGGAACGGCTCCATAAGCGACCGCTATAGCAAAAACCGGATCGCGGCTCAGTAAACGATATCGCGGTTCAGTACCCCCCGTCTCTTCTTCCGCCGCAAGAGATGGTTCACGAGGGCAAGCACGCCGGCGGCCAGTACAGATGGCAGCAGGAGGAAAGGAAAAAGTCGTATCGTGGTCATGGCATCGTATCTTGGGTGTTCGCTTCACTTCCGGCAGATGGACTTTCAATATGTTTTTTATATTACGAAAAAGGTACGGGATTTTTGCGGAAAACTGAAACAGGAGTGCCTGTATCCGCAAAGGAGCCTGCCAGGAACAGCCTCCCGATACCGGAAGATTATAATATTCAGTCCCGATGGTGTTTTTCTGAAACACGGGAATGAAGAGATTGTTATATTACAACAAAATTTAACCATACAATCCTTTAAACTCGTGACGAAATATGGCAGCTGAAGAACTGAACAAACCGGCAGCGGTAAAACCCGCTCCGAAGGAAAGCCCGGCAAGCAACGCCGGCAATGGCGACATGGCAAGTCTGATCGGAAACATGGGCGTCCTGATCGACTCGACCATCGAATCGGTACAGGGTATGATCAGTTCGGTGAGCTCGGCTACCGGACAGATAATCGATGGCGTTACCTCGACCATCAACTCCGAACCGGTCAAGGAGATCATCAACAACGTAAACTCGGTTTCCGGACAGCTTATCGAAGGTGTAACGGCAACCCTGAAGTCCGAACAGGTACAGTCTTCGGTTCAGGAGATCGGAAAGCTCTGGAAGAACCTGCTGGAGAACCTCAATGCGACCGTGAGCAACCTTAACGCGACGGTCAGCTCGGGCCAGGTGCAGAACCTGTTCGACAATGTAAGCTCGGGCCTCGGTCAGCTTGTCAACACGGTTTTCTCTCCGGGTATGTACGCCGCCGCATCGGATGAGAGGCACAAGAAGGAGATCAAGCAGATTCCCTTCTCCCAGAAACCGGCAACTCCTGCCGAAGCAGCTCCTGCGCCGGCAAAGGAAACGCAGGCACAGGCAAAGGAAGCGCCGAAAGCCTGAGTTGCGGCTGGTATTCGAACCATTTGGAATCCCTGGTTGTTGTAAACTGATCAGGGATTTCTCTGTCAGGAAATCGTTAACTCCCCACCCCATAAGAATTAAAAAGGATTTTTTGTGCAGACCGCAGAGAAAAGCAGCCGATACCCCGGCATAAAAGCGACCGGGACAAAAAAGTACCATGTACTTATTGCCGATGACGACGAAACGTCGCGAAGGGTAATCAGCCATTTTGTCAGCAAAATGGGCTATACGCCCCATCTTGCTTCGGACGGTGAAGAGTGTATCAAAAAAGCGGAAGAAGAGGAAATGCATGTTCTCCTGCTTGATATCTCCATGCCGAAAAAAGACGGCTTCGATGTCATGAACCACCTGAAGGAAAACAATATCACCCTTCCGGTTATCATGGTAACCGCCTCGCACGAAATCCCTCTTGCCGTCAAATGCATCAAGATGGGTGCATTCGAATACCTCACCAAACCGGTCAGCATAGAACGTCTTGAAATTGTTCTGAGAAACGCCCTCTCAGGCTCCCAGCTGCAGCATCAGGTGATCAAGCTGCAGAAGGAGCTGAAAAGCAAGGAGGTGTTCCACCATATCATCGGAAAAAGCCCTGCTATCCGCGATACCATGGAGCAGGCCATGCAGGTCATGGAAACCGACCTCAACGTGCTGATTCTCGGCGAAAGCGGAACGGGAAAGGAGCTCTTCGCCCAGGCGCTCCACAACGGAAGCAAGAGAAAAAACGGCCCGTTCATATCGGTCAACTGCGCGGCGATATCCAATGATCTTGCCGACAGTCTGCTCTTCGGCCATGTGAAGGGTTCGTTCACCGGAGCCAATAACGATCATACGGGATTTTTCGAACAGGCAGACAGGGGAACCATTTTTCTCGACGAAATCGGCGACATGAATTCCGATATCCAGGCCAAGGTGCTCCGCGCCCTGCAGGAGCATAAAATCCGGAAGGTCGGCGAAAAAGCGGAAAAAACGGTGGATTTCCGGGTCATATCGGCAACAAACCGTGACTTTTCGGAAGCGATCATGAATAACCAGTTCCGCGAAGATCTCTATTTCCGTCTCGAAGAGTTCCCGCTCTTCATCCCCCCGCTCCGCGACAGGGATGAGGATATCAAGCAGCTGGCGAAACATTTTCTCGACGAATTCGCAAGCGCCAACAACCTCGAGCCACTGCAGTTCAGCGAAGAAGCCATGGCGAGCCTTATGGAATACGGCTGGCCCGGGAATATCCGTGAACTGAAAAACGCCGTTCAGCGAGCTGCGGTAACAAGAAAAAGCAACGTTATCGAGTTGCTCCATACACCCCGCATTCACGGCAAATCCCCTTCCCAGCAGCCTGTACTGCAGAAAAAGGCGGAAGAGTGCCCGCCTGCGGTTCAATCATCGCCGCTGCTCTCTCTTGAAGATCATGAACGCGAAGCCATTCTGAAAGCATGCGATGCCTCGAAGGGCAATCTTACGAGAACCGCAAAGATGCTCGGCATAGGAAGGGCGACGCTGTACAGAAAGCTCGACAAGTTCCAGCTGCAGCACCTGAAAAACGGATAGAGCCGCTATACGGCCGAAATACCGGTATGGCCGAAACCTCCCTCGCCCCGATCCGAAAATGAGAGCGAGTGCACTTCATCGAAGTCCACTCTTTCAACCCGCGCAACAACCATCTGGGCAATGCGGTCACCATGGGATACACTGAACGGCTCCTTGCCGTAATTGACGAGAATCACCTTTACCTCACCCCGATAATCGGCATCTATGGTCGCCGGACTGTTCGGAAGCGATATAAGATGCTTCAGGGCCAGCCCGCTTCTCGGCCTGAGCTGGGCTTCGTACCCTTCAGGCAGCTCGATGGACAGTCCTGTGGGGACAAGCGCCGTCGTGAACGGGTCGATAGAGATCGGTTCGTCCAGACATGCTGAAATATCCATTCCCGCAGCGTGCCGGGTGGCGTAAACCGGCAGCACCGCGTTTTTGTTTACCCTTACAACTTTTACTTTTATCATCGATACGGATTATTTTTATTGCTACAGGTAACAGCTCCTCTTGAGCCTGAATATAACATCCTAAAGGAAGGAGTTTTGGAACAATCATCTGAAAAAGTCTATGCTTTGGCATTCGGCGCCCATCCTGACGATGTCGAACTCTCCTGCGGCGCCATCCTGCTGAAAATCATGAACGAGGGCCGGCGTGTTGCTGTCTGCGACCTCACGAAAGGTGAGCTAGGCACGCTCGGCAGCGTGGAAACCCGTAAAGCCGAAGCGGAAAAGGCACGGCTGCTCATGGGGTACGCCGACCGCTCGGGTCTCGATCTGGGTGACGGAAAACTGTTCTACAACGAGGAGAATCTCCATGCCGTCATCAGGGTCATCCGCCGCTTCAGACCCGAGGTGGTTTTCGCCAATCCCCCCGACGAGCGCCACCCCGACCATATGAAAGCCTCGAAGCTGGTTGCCGATGCCGTCTACTACGCCGGCCTCAGGCAGCTCGTCACGGAACACGACGGCAGAAAACAGGAGGCTCACCGCCCTCCCCACCTTTTCCACTATCTGCAGTTCAGGCATGTGAACCCCGATATCATCGTCGATGTCAGCGAAACCTTCGCTCCGTCGAGAGCCGGAGTGCTTGCGTTCGGCTCCCAGTTCCACCGGGAGGGAACCGAACCGGAAACCCTTATCAACCGGAAGGAGTTTCTCTCCGGCCTTGAAGCGCGGGCGCGATACTTCGGGGAGCAGATCGGCGCTCTGTACGGCGAGGGCCTGCTGACCACGAAAGTGCCTCGAGTGGGAAACTTCAGTGCGCTGTTCCCCTAGCCCCCTGTAAGACCCGGCCTAATGGTAATCGGCCCTGTGGATCGTGGTTCCGCGAAGGTACTTGCCTGCGTAAAGGGCTGCCTGGCAACCTTCGCCGGCCACGATGACCGCCTGCTTGATCTCCTTGCAGAGCATATCGCCCGCGGCGAAAACACCGGGGGAGGATGTCATGAACTCCCGGTCTACCTTCAGGCATCCGCACGATGAGATTTCAAGACGACCGCCGATAAAATCGAGCACCGGTGCGGAGCCGCTCAGATAGATGAAAAAACCCTCGACCGCAAGAGGGTCAACCGCACCTTCCAGACTGAGCGACTCGACCCCCATCTCTCCGTTGACGGAAAGTACCCTGCTGTGGTAGCGTATCTCAACGTTTTCGGCCCTGTGCAGCAGTTCAGCCTCCTCCTCCGGCACGGCAAGCTTCCCTCCCGGACAGAGCAGCATGACTGTCGATGCGAAACGGCTGAGAACGAGAGCCTCTTCGACGGCCTCCCTGTTTTTGCCGTATACGGCAACAGCCCTGCCCCTGTAGAAGGCTGCGTCACAGGTCGCACAGTAACTTACCCCCTTACCCACAAGTTTCTTTTCGCCGGGAATCTCGCTGCTTTTGCCCATGGCCCCTGTCGCCAGAATCAGGGTTTTCGCCCGGAAAGCGTTTCCCGAAACGGTAAAAACCGTTTTTTCAGGCCCGTCGGGGTCGATGGCGGTAACCTTGTCGTTCCGGTAGATGGCTCCGAACGAAACCGCCTGACGCTTCATCAGTCCCAGAAGTTCCATTCCCGTCAGGGCGTCGGGAACCCCGGGATAGTTGGCGATGGAGTGAGCCATACCGAGCGCTCCGGCATGCGGGTCCTTGTCGATAACCAGCGTTTTCTGCGCAGCCCTTGACGTATAGAGCGCAGCCGAAGAGCCGGCCGGTCCCCCGCCGACGATGATCACATCGAAGAGTTCGGTTTGCATGAGGCTTTTGTTTTTCAATGAAGGATAGTTTCTCTACATTTATTTTTCTGTTGAGAATGCCCATGGAGCCAACTTTTTCCCGGTATGACAATCATGCGTAAAATACTTTTTTCAGCGCTTTTCCTGCTGCTGATCATCACTGGAACGTCCGGATGCCGGCAGGAGAGCAAAAATCTCCGCAGCGACCATATCGTTACGGGTATCTCCGCCGATTTCGATTACCTCAACCCCCTGCTCATCCAGCTTTCGCTCTCAAGGGAGGTCTGCACCCTTATCTATCCGTCGCTGGTCAAACCGGAATACAATGAAGAAAAAGGTGCGATAGCATACAAGCCCTGGGCGGCAAAAAGCTGGGAGTTCTCCCCTGACGGAAAACGCGCGGTCTTTCACCTGCGTTCCGATGCGCTGTGGGAGGACGGAAAAAAAGTGACCTCCGGCGATTTCAAGTTCTCCTACGGGCTCTATAAAAACCCGAAAATCGCCAGTTCCCGTCAGCATTATCTCAATGACCTGCTGCTGCTCCCCGACGGCACCGCCGACATCGAACGCGCCGTGGAAACTCCCGACGATTCGACCCTTGTGCTGCACTTCAACCAGCCGCTGTCGAAAGATATCGTGCTCGACCATTTCAATGACCTCATGCCGGTGGCCCGCCATATCTTCTCTGCAATCCCTCCGGACGAAATCCGGAGCCGGGCGTCCGAGCTTCCTATAGTCGGCGCCGGTCCGTTCAGGGTCAGGGAGTGGCGCCGTCAGGAAAAGCTGGTGCTTGTGGCAAACCCGTCGTCGGTACTGCCCCGCCCGGCCGCAACGGGAACCATGACCTTTCTTGTCGTTCCCGAATACACTACGCGACTTGCCATGCTCAAATCGGGACAGATCGACGCCCTTATATCGGCCGGCGGCATTACCCCAAAGGACGCGGAGGAGCTGAAAACAACCAACCCGGATATCTCCATCAAGCCGGTCCACAACCGTTATTTCGACAGCATAGTCTGGCTGAACATCGACGGCGAACGCTACCGGAACTCCCGGGTTGTAGCCCCGAACCGGTTTTTCGGCGACCGGATGGTGCGCCGCGCCATGACCTATGCCATCGACCGCCAGTCCATCATTGACGGGTTCATGGGACCCGACCATGCCGTTATCGTCAACACGTCGCTCTCTCCCGCCTACAGGGCCATCGCAAACACGACAATGGAACCCTACGATTTCAACCCCGGAAAAGCACGTGAACTGCTCAGAGCCGCAGGCTGGACTCCGGGAGCGGACGGCATCCTGCAGAAAAACGGCCTGCGCTTCTCCTTCGAGCTTGCGGCTCCCGTCGGAAACCCCCGTCGCAACTATGCGGCTACCATCGTGCAGCAGAACCTGCGGGATATCGGCATCGACTGCCGGCTGCGGTTCGACGAAAGCCTGATTTTCCTGAAAAACCAGAACGAGTTCCGCTACGAGGCCGCGCTCTCGGGCCTGGCCGCCGAAACCCTCCCGTTCCAGCTTATCATCTGGGGCAGCGACTTCGTCAACCGACCCTTCAACTCCTCGGCCTTCAGGAATCCCGAACTCGACCGGGTTATCGGCGAACTCAGCCGCCCGCTGGAAAGCGGCAGACAGGCGGCTCTCTGGAAAAACTATCAGCAGATACTCAACGACGAACAGCCGAGAACCTTCCTGTACTATTACGACGAACTCGAAGGATTCGGCAAACGGCTCGACAGGGTGGAGGTCAACCTGCTCTCGACCCTCTACAATGCCTACGACTGGAAACTGAAGAACTAACCGTTCTTCCGGCGTGGGGCGGAGGTTTGCCGCACCACTCTATTTTGCTATATTCAACTACTTTTTTGCAAAGCACTTAGAACGCACCAGACCAGCAAAAGCTAAATTACTGTTTTATGCCCCGTTATACTCCGGAACAGCTTGCCAGAAGAAACGCTTCCCCCTGGACGAAATCTCAGGCAATTCTCGCCCCGATACAGTTTCTCATTTTTCTTGCCGGCCTGACGGTAACGTACCTCTACTCCCAGGGGGTCTGGATCACCGACTTCTGGTGGGTGACCTTCTTCGTGGCGCTCAAGACCTTCATGCTTGTCCTGATCTTTGTGACCGGCGGTTTTTTCGAGCTGGAGGTGTTTGGTCACTTCGCCTTCGCCCCGGAGTTTTATTGGGAGGATTTCGGCAGCGCCATCGCGATGATCGTGCACGTCTCCTACTTTATCCTGTTCTTCTGGGTCAAACCGGCTGAACATATTCTCATTCTGACAGCGTATCTGGCCTATCTCAGCTATCTTATCAATGCCGCACAGTTCGTGATCCGCCTGCTGCTCGAAAAGCATAACGAGAAAAAACTCAAACAGCAGAAGCTCGCCTGAAGCGGCGGCAACAGCAGAAAAACACTATGAAATCAAAAGCCATTGTTTTCGGCGGCGTACGGCAGGTCTCCCTTTCGGAGGTCACCCTGAAACCGCTCTCCTCGACCGATGTGCTTGTTGAAACCTATTGGTCGTCGATCAGTACCGGTACCGAAAAAATGGCCTACAACGGCCTCATTCCATCGCCTCCGTTCATCTATCCCTTCATTCCCGGTTACGAAACCGTCGGAAGGATCATCGAGGCAGGAGAGCACGTCAACCAGAGCCTGATCGGCAAGTTCGCCTATGTAGCCGGATCGTTCGGGTACACCGACGTCAACGCAGCGTTCGGCGGAGCTTCGCAGTACATCGTCTGCCCGGTAGACAGCATCACCGTTCTCGATGCAATCGCAAATCCCCAGTGCGGCATTGCGCTGCCACTCGGGGCAACCGCGCTGCACATCGTCGATCTGGCGCAGGTCAAAGGCAGCAAGGTGCTCGTGCTCGGCCAGGGCGCAGTGGGCATCCTTGCCACGGAACTGGCCCGCCATATGGGAGCCAAACTGGTTGCCGCCACCGAGCCTCACCAGAACCGTCTCCAGCTCTCCTCCGCCGACCTTAGGGTCAATCCCGACACCGAGGATGTTTCGGCTGCGCTGGCCGGTCACGAATTCGACGTCCTGATCGACAGCACCGGCATCATGAGCGCCATAGACACGGGACTTCGGTTTCTGAAATTCCACGGCGTGGTGATTTTCGGAGGTTACTACCAGCGGATGAACATCGACTACTCCCAGGCGTTCCAGAAGGAGCTCTCCTTCATTGCCGCCCGCCAGTGGGCGCACGGGGACCTGGAAAGGGTTCGCGATCTCATTGCCGTAAAAAAGCTCAACGCCGAAAAAATATTTACCCACCAGTGCCAGGTCGATGAAAACATCACCTCTATTTACCAGCAGGCGTTCAGCGATCCCGACTGCCTTAAAATGATTCTGCACTGGAAACCGGAGGCCGCGGAACAGGAGAACGCCTGTTACCTGGCCGGCAACACCTGAGGAAGTACCATCATGGCTGCAAGAACCATTGCGATCTACGGCAAGGGAGGGATCGGCAAGAGCTTTACCACCACCAACCTGAGCGCGACTTTCGCGCTGATGAACAGGAAAGTCCTGCAACTCGGATGCGACCCCAAGCATGATTCGACAACCTCGCTTTTCGGAGGTATTTCACTGCCTACCGTTACCGATGTGTTTGCCGAAAAAAATGCCCTGAACCAGCCCGTTGCCATCAGCGATATCGTATTCAGACGCAATATTCCGGGATTCGGCCAACCCATCTACGGCATCGAACTCGGCGGTCCCCAGGTCGGACGCGGCTGCGGAGGCAGAGGGATCATTTCGGGATTCGACGTGCTTGAAAAGCTCGGCATCTTCAGATGGGATATCGATATCATTCTCATGGACTTTCTCGGCGACGTGGTCTGCGGCGGATTTGCCACGCCGCTTGCCCGGTCGCTCAGCGAGGAGGTCATTCTGGTAACCAGCAACGACCGGCAGTCGATCTTCACGGCCAACAACATCTGCCAGGCCAACAACTACTTTAAAACCGTTGGCGGCCAGTCGCGCCTGCTCGGCCTGATCGTCAATCGTGACGACGGCAGCGGCATGGCGGAAAAATACGCCGAGGCGGCAGGCATTACCGTGCTGATGAAAATTCCCTACAACAGTGCGGCGCGAGACCGGGACGACAGCTTCAATTTTGCCGTGGAACTGCCTGAAATCCGCGAAAAATTCGACCGGCTGGCCAGCCAGATTCTTGAAAACAGCATCACGCCATGCGAAGCCGCCGGGCTCGACTTCGAACAGTTCATCCGGCTTTTCGGCGATGTAAGCGAGGATGACCCGCTGCCGGCCACAGAGGACGAACTGTTCGGCCGGAATGCTGACGGGGCCGCTGAAGCACGGACGGCGGAGGAAACTCCGAGCGGTGAAGACCTCAGGATGATGGCCTGCGTCGAAAGGCTTCCTGAAGCCGAACGGCAGGTCTACCGGATGACGGAGATCGAAAAGCGGAGTGTCGGGGAGGTAGCGTCCATGACGGAGATCGATGAAAACGAGGTACTCAGACTGCTTGCACGCGCCAGGACACAGCTGAAAAAACTCTTCTTCGAGCATTAACAAACCATCGGAAAACTTTCTTTACCAGCAGAAGGGCTGCCCCGAAAAGGCAGCCCTTCTGCTGGTTCTCCTCTTTCAGGGGGGCGACATACTCACGCCACCCCTAACAGTCAATCAAAAAACCCGGCCGTTCAGGCATTTGCCTTTTTGGTCGCCTTCGCCCTCAGGTTGGAATCGAGAATTTTCTTTCTGAGCCTGATGCTCTGCGGCGTCACTTCGAGCAGTTCGTCATCGTTGATAAACTCGAGCGCCTGTTCCAGCGAGAGAATTTTCGGCGGAGTGAGACGAAGCGATTCATCCGTTCCGGAAGAGCGCATATTGGAGAGCTTTTTCGTCTTGCAGACATTGAGCGTGATGTCAAGACCCCTTGTGGACTCGCCGACAACCATGCCCTCGTAGACCCTGGTGTTGGGCGAAATGAAAAAGGTGCCGCGATCCTCGAGATTGCTGAGCGCATAGGCAACGCAGGTGCCGGCTTCGGAGACCACCAGCGCACCCGTCTCGCGTGAAGGGAGCTTGCCCTTGAAGGGCTGGTAGTTGTAGAATACGTGGGAAAGAATGCCCTCGCCTTTGGTATCGGTGGTAAACTCGAGGTTATAGCCGATGAGGCCTCTGGTGGGAATTTCAAATTCAAGGCGAACCATACCGCCGCGCAGGGTGCCCATGTGCGTCATCTCGGCCTTTCTGCGTCCCATCTTTTCGATGATCACGCCGGTATACTCATCGGGAATATCGATGGTGACATGCTCGATCGGCTCGAGCAGCGTGCCGTCCTCGTCATGGTGCATGATCACCTCAGGCCTTGCGATGGCAAGTTCATACCCTTCGCGCCTCATGGTTTCAATCAGTACCGAAAGATGGAGTTCTCCCCTTCCCGAAACACGGAAGGTATCGGCGCTGTCCGTCTCCTCGACGTCGAGGGCCACATTGGTCATCACCTCTTTCATCAGGCGCTCGCGAATCTTGCGGCTCGTAACCTCCTTGCCCTCCTGACCGGCAAAGGGAGAGTCGTTCACCGAAAAGAGCATGGAGAGCGTCGGTTTGCTGATTTCAAACGACTCGAGCAGTTCCGGAGCCTCAACGGCGGCAAGCGTCATGCCGACCGTGGCGTCGGCTATGCCTGCAAGGGCGACAATGTCACCCGAAGCGGCTTCCTTGACCTCGAATTTCTGCAGCTTGTCGAACAGGAACACCTTGGTCACCGATCCCTTGCCGACCACCCCTTCGGGGCTGACGACGGCAAGCTGGTTGCCGGGACTGACCTTGCCCCTGCGAATGCGGCCAATGGCGATCTTGCCGATGTACTCGCTGTAGTCGAGACTGGTCACCAGCATCTGGAACGGACCATCGTCGTCGGCCAGCGGCGGAGGAATCTCCCTGATAATGGTATCGAGCAGAAGGCTCATATCGTGGTCCTCGTCATCCATGCTGTATTTGGCCACGCCGTTTTTTGCAGAGGTGTAGAGATAGGCAAAATCAAGCTGATCCTCCTCGGCGCCCAGGGCTATAAACAGATCGAGCACCTGATCGTGCACCTTCACGGGATCCGACTGCGGGCGGTCTATCTTGTTGATCACCACGATCGGCTTCAGGTGCAGCTCGAGCGCCTTGCGCAACACGAACTTGGTCTGCGGCATCGGGCCTTCAAAAGCATCGACAAGAAGAAGAACGCCGTCCACCATCTTGAGAATGCGCTCAACCTCGCCTCCGAAATCGGCATGACCTGGAGTATCGACGATATTGATCTTGTGGTCTTTATAAATTGCAGCAGCGTTTTTCGAGAAAATGGTGATTCCCCTCTCCCGTTCCTGGGGGTTGGAGTCGAGCACCCGTACGTTTACCTGCTGGTTGTCCCTGAATGCTCCCGTATTCTGAAAAATCGCATCGACAAGCGTCGTTTTTCCATGGTCAACGTGAGCGATAATGGCTATATTCCTGATATTCTTTTTCCTGCTCATCTTTTTTCCTTGTAAATAAGTATATTTATCCCCCGAAGCGGCCCGAATATACAATTTTTTCTTTGTTTTGCGTCCATATTCTTCAGCCCCCGGCAGGCGCCGGTACGGGTTCCGTCAAAACAAAGTTATCAGGCATTTTAAACAGAACTAAATTCCGACCGCAATCCATACATGGACAGTATCGTTCTCAACAATATACCGCTGTTTATCCTCATACAGCTTGTATCCCTGCTCTATATCGTCACGACATTCCTGTATGGCGCACATTTTTTCAGGGACACCAAACTGGCCGCGCGCTTCAAGCAGCCCGCCCTTGCCCTGACCGTTCTGGCCCATGTCGTCTATCTCGGTCTTCTGACCTCGCTGGAAGGTTACAAGCTGAGCTATTCGACCTTCAACCTCATGAGCATGGTCGCCCTGACCCTTGCCATCACCTACATCTTTATCGAGTTCACCACCAAAAGCGATAAAACCGGTTTTTTCGTTCTTGCCTTTTCGGCCGGAGCCCAGCTCATCTCTTCGATCTTCACCGCGCAATCATCGGGAGAAGGACCGGCGTTCAGCGGCCTCGGCATCGGGGTACATCTCATAGCAGCCATCTTCGGCTTCAGCGCCATCGCCATCGCAGGTCTCTACAGCTTTCTCTATCTCCTGCTTTTCCGTCAGATTCAGAAAAACCGCTTCGAACTGCTTTTTCAGCGCCTTCCGAACCTCGAAGTGCTCGAACGCCTTACCATGCACGCCGTCGCTTTCGGGTTCATCTTTCTTTCGGTCACCCTGTTTGCCGGAATCCTGGAGCAGAAAGCCTCCGGGGAAGCCATCACCCTTTTCGAACCGCGCCTTTTCTCCCTGGTCATCATCTGGCTCATCTACGGCGCCAGCATCTTTGTTCGGCCTATTACCGGATGGGATCTCAAACATATGGCCTATCTCTTTATCGCGCTGTTCGTCTTCATTACCGCGCTTATTCTGCTGATGACCTTTTTTTCGCCGTCATTCCATGGACTGGCCCTGCAGAGGGAGCTCCATTCTCTGTTGCAGCCTCACGCAATTTGATAATTATCGACGTTTACGGTATATTAAAGTTTTTACAGGTTCTTTCTGCGACAGAGAATTTCTTGCTTTACCCATAATCTGCTCATTTAAAACAAGCCTGCTATGAACATCATTTCAGTCGGTGTCAACCACAAAACTGCACCCATTGAAATTCGCGAAAGAATTGCTCTTTCAGAGGTTCAGAACAAGGAGTTCATTACCGACCTCATTTCAAGCGGTCTTGCCCACGAAGCAATGGTGCTGTCCACCTGCAACCGCACCGAGGTCTATGTCGTTCCGGCAATGTCGGAAGTGACCGGAGAGTACCTCAAGGACTACCTGATCGCTTACAAGGACGCCCGCAAGGAGGTACGTCCGGAACATTTCTTCAGCCGATTCTACTGCGGCACCGCACGCCATCTCTTCGAGGTTTCAAGCGCTATCGACTCCCTGGTTCTCGGTGAAGGCCAGATTCTCGGTCAGGTGAAGGACGCCTACCGGATCGCAGCAGAAGTACAGGCTGCAGGCATTCTCATCACCCGCCTCTGCCATACGGCGTTCAGCGTTGCCAAAAAGGTGAAAACCAAGACCAAGATCATGGAGGGCGCAGTCTCGGTCAGCTACGCAGCCGTTGAACTTGCCCAGAAGATCTTCTCGAACCTGTCGATGAAGAAAATCCTCCTGATCGGCGCAGGTGAAACCGGAGAGCTTGCCGCCAAGCACATGTGCCAGAAGAACGCACGCAACATCGTCATCACCAACCGGACGCTCTCCAAGGCCGAAGCGCTTGCCGAAGAGCTCGGAACCGGAAAGGTGCTCCCTTTCGAAAGCTACAAGGAGCACCTGCATGAGTTCGACATCATCATAACCGCAGTCAGCACCAAGGAGTATGTTCTCAGGGAAGCGGAAATGCATCAGAGCATGCAGAAACGCCGCCTCAAGCCGGTCATCATCCTGGACCTCGGACTGCCCCGCAACGTCGATCCCGATATTTCCAGGCTGCAGAACATGTTCCTCAAGGATATCGACGCACTCAAGCACATCATCGACAAGAATCTCGAGAGACGTCGGGCCGAACTGCCGAAAGTACACAGCATCATCGAGGAGGAGCTGGTTTCGTTCGGACAGTGGATCAATACCCTGAAAGTCCGTCCAACCATTGTGGACCTGCAGTCGAAATTCATTGAAATCAAGGAAAAGGAGCTTGAGCGATATCGCTACAAGGTGAGTGAAGAGGAGCTGCGTCGCATGGAGCACCTCACCGACCGTATCCTGAAGAAAATCCTGCACCATCCCATCAAGATGCTCAAGGCCCCGATCGACACCTCCGATTCCATTCCGAGCAGGGTCAATCTTGTCCGCAATATTTTCGATCTCGAAGAACCAAATCAATAACTTTCAATACAAATCTGTAACTGCTTTGAAAAAACAGCTTATTATCGGTACCAGATCCAGCCCTCTTGCCCTGTGGCAGGCAGAATTCACCAAAGCCGAGCTTTCGAGGCATTTTCCGGAACTTGACATTACCCTGAAGCTGGTCAAGACCACCGGCGATGTACTCCTTGATTCACCGCTTTCCAAAATCGGTGATATGGGTCTGTTCACCAAGGACATTGAAAAGCATCTGATTGCCAAAGAGATCGATCTTGCCGTCCACAGCCTGAAAGATGTCCCTACCAGCACGCCCGAAGGGCTCATCATCACCTCGTTTACCGATCGTGAGGATACCAGGGATGTCATCATCTCCAAAAACGGAGTCAAGCTTCTCGATCTGCCGCAGCATGCCAAAGTGGCAACAAGCAGCCTCCGCCGTATGTCACAGCTGAAAAGCATGCGGCCCGATTTTGAAATCTGCGATATCCGCGGCAACCTCAACACAAGATTCAAGAAATTCGACGAAGGCGAATTCGATGCCATGATGCTTGCCTATGCGGGCGTCTTCCGTCTGAATTTCAGCGATCGCATTTCGGAAATACTGCCGCACGAGATCATGCTTCCGGCTGTCGGTCAGGGCGCACTCGGCATCGAAACCCGTGTCGACGACGAACAGACAAGGGAGATCGTGCGGATTCTCAACCATTCTACCACGGAGTACTGCTGCAGGGCGGAACGCGCACTGCTTCGCCATCTGCAGGGCGGCTGCCAGATCCCCATCGGCGCTTACGCCTCGTTCAAGAACGGCACGCTGAAACTCCTTGCCTTTGTCGGCTCGGTAGACGGCACCATCGGCCTGCGCGACGAAATCACACGAACCGGCCTTACAGCTCCCGAACAGGCGGAAGAAGCCGGTATTGCGCTTGCCGAAGAGCTGCTCAAACAGGGTGCGGACAAAATCCTCTCGGAAATCCGTAAAACCTGCTGATGAAGAGCGTTCTCGTAACCAGGCCCAAACATCAGGCGGAGTCGTTTGTCAAAGAACTGGAACAGTATGGCCTGATCTCGTTTGTCTTTCCGGCAATCGAGATCAGGCCGGTTCCCGGCTGGCAGCTGCCTGATCTGGCGTCTTTCAGCGGAGCCTTTTTCACCAGCCCCAACAGCGTTCAGTTTTTCATGGAACGCCTGCTTGCCGAGGCACCGGAAGAGCTGGAAAAGCTGCGGCATATACGGGTTTGGGCCGTAGGCAAAACCACTGCAAGGGATCTTGCCGTTCACGGGGTCGAAACGGAACCGGTTCCGAAAATAGCCGATGCCGTCACCATGATGGCAGAAATCGACGGCGATGTCATCAACAGCCACTCGTTTCTTTTTCTCAGAGGCAACCTCTCGCTTGGAACGATCCCTGCTGTTATCGGAGAGCGGGGTGGCGAGTGTACGGAAATCACGGTTTACGAAAACATCAAACCGTCCCCTGAAGATACCGAAACCGTAAAACAGCTGCTTGAAGAGGGAAAGCTGGATTGTCTGTCGTTTACCAGCCCCTCGACCGCCATAAACTTCTTCGAGGCAGTCGGCTCCACTGAACTTCCCCCGCATGTGCTTGTTGCGGCAATTGGAACCACGACCGCTGCGGCACTGAAAAAAATCGGTGTCAGGGTAGATGTCATCCCTCCGTATTTCGACGGACCGAGTTTTGCGAAAGCCATTGCAGAAGCGCTAAATGCCCCCGCTGAACCATCCTGACCGGCGTAAAGCCTCGCCCTCTTTCAGCAAACAGTTTCCCGCCCATTCACCATCCCGGACCTTCACCCCTTCAGAAGAACTGGGGCCATGCAAGCGTGCTCAAAGACGCCTTGGCTCACCGCTTCCGGCCTGCGCATCCGGATCGTAGGGAGGATCGAGGTCAGGATCGAAGTCGGCAGCGGGAACGGAAAGGTATTCCTCTGTTTCAGAAACATCGACGGATACTGCGGCCCCTTCGGGTGCATCAAAAGGAAACAGTGCATACTGCCGCTGGAAAAGCAGCGGATTTTTAACCCCCGACAGCCGTTCCCCTTCCTCCCCCTCTTCAGGACAGGGAATCTCGAACCGGTATTCGTCAGTGCTTTTTTTCGGGTTTTTTTTGCGGGTCCCGGCAGCAGTAGCCTGAAGTTGCATGATTGCCTGCTCAATACGATTGAGAAGCAAAGCGCTTTTCTCATCATCAGCGCCTTCACGAAACAGCGATTCGAGTTCGACTTTGACTTCGTGCAGGTTCCGGGCCGACTCTGCGCGCTGCCCGGCAAGTTCGCGCAAAAGCTCACGCCTGAGCTGTTCGCTGTCGTTCCGGCGGCCGGAAGGCCATCCGGTCGCCTGCATAAGGATCAGCAGAAGAAGCAGAAGTACTATGAGAAGAAGCAGAAGCATGTTCAGCATGGATCGGCTCCCCTCCCCCTGAGGGCATCCAGCAAAACGCTGCCGAGCTTGCCATTGCTGCTTACAAGTCCCTGACCGTCGATAACGGTATCGCCCCGGTAATCGAAACATCTGCCACCCGCTTCGGTAACGACAGGAATCACCGCAGCGCAGTCCCAGGGACTCATGATTTTATCGACAGCGACTTCCGCTCTTCCGGAAGCGACAAGCATGTGTCCGTAACAGTCCCCCCAGCCGCGGACAAGCCCTGCCTGCAGGCGAAGCTGATCGACCGGATGGTCTCCGGGAGGGTCGAGAAGGTACTCTTTTTCCGTAAAGACAACCGTAGCTTCACCGATCGATGAGATTGACGATACCGACACTGCTGAACCGTTCATTAATGCGCCACACCCCTTTTCGGCATAATAAAGTTGACCAAGAGCCGGAAAATTGATCACCCCGATTCTCATCGAGCCCTCTTCTTCAAGAGCGATCATGACCCCGTAAAGCGGAACGCCATGAATGAACGGGCGTGTACCGTCGATAGGATCGATAATCCAGCGACGGCGGTTTGCCGAGGGTTTTTCTTCAAACTCCTCGCCAAGCAGGCCGTCCAGGGGAAAACGGGATGCAATAGCTGAACGGATGAGCTCTTCGGCGGAGCGGTCTGCCTCCGTAACCGGTGTTGCATCTCTCTTTGAAAACACTTTGAGCGATTTCCGATTGAAAAAGCCGAGGGTTAAGGTCCCGGCGCGTTCGGCGGTCTCGATCGCAAGCTGAAGCTCTGGGGTCATCGTTGAGGGTTCCTGTGGGGTAACATGTTGCAAAAAATAAAAATACATTCCTTGCCGGAGGAGTGCAAAACTATCACAACTTATTTTCTGTCGGACACCTTACCGCGGTTGGGCGGCCGAAAACGAAGCGGCTCCGAAAGTATCCCGCGCTGCTCGCTATCCCGTTTCAGGCGTTCCATGAAACAATCACTTGCCGGTGTGCGCCGGGCGATCCGTCCAGCCGCCCCCCGCATGCCATGGCACCCAACGTTGCCGGAGTTATCGGCTCGGCGGTGGCTGCAGGCATCATGATGAGTTTTCTGATGTAACCGCGCAGGGCTGGCGGGAAACGCAGAGGATGCGCTCAGACGACCTGCAGGATTTTCTGCTGGATGAGCAGGCGGTCAACCGGCTTGACGAGATAGGCGTTCATGCCGCTCTGCATCGCTTCTTCGATAATGGCGCTGTCCGATTCACCGCTCATGGCTATAATCGGAACCGATCCGTTCAGTGAACTGCCTTTCCGGATGCGCC
>Ga0209800_10000799_pt1 | contig 40476 bp, 29 predicted proteins | sample Higcelweek8metaG_FD_187174 | JGI IMG/M metagenome (GOLD analysis project Ga0209800, IMG submission 187174) | Freshwater pond sediment microbial communities from the University of Edinburgh, under environmental carbon perturbations - High... | ecosystem: Environmental > Aquatic > Freshwater >...
GTGTGTCAGCTGGTGAAAAAGTACTCAAAATGGCTTTTGTTTTTCGAAATGCAGCAGGGAATAAGCAAACCAACGACCTGTTTGTAACAGTCTACCAAAGCGGATTAAATATCGACCTGCAATTTCCAACTACAAAAGCAATACTCGAAAAAGATACATCGTATACTTTTTCAGCCATTTCGAGCAGTAGCGCATCATTAAAGATGTATCTCGATAATACACTTGTTGAGGGAGCCAATGGCGAAACCATTAATGCTCCGTTTCAGTTTAATGAACTCGGGGAGCATAAAGTTTTGGTGATTGCCGAAAATAATGATGGACAGATTGCTAAAGATTCTACATTTTTATGTGTTAGGGCGGAACAAGTTGTTGAGGCTCTTCCTTCAGATGCTAAAAAAGGGATAACATACCTTGATAGTCAATCGGCTAGGTTGGTTTTATTTGCACCGGATAAATCTTTTGTTTACCTGTTGGGCGATTTCAACGATTGGAAACCAATGAACAACTATCAGATGAAAAAAGATGAGGACTATTTTTGGTATGACCTTACTGATCTTGTAAGCAATAAAGAATATATTTTTCAGTATTACATCGATGGTGAAATGCTGATTGCAGATCCTTATACTGAAAAGACCAGTGACCCAAACGATGCGGAAATTGGTAATGACATTTATCCCGATTTGATTAATTATCCTTCAGGAAAGACTGAGGGCATCGCTTCTGTATTGCAAACCGGACAACAACCGTATCAATGGGAAATCAATAATTTTGCAATCCCTCAAAATACAAAACTGGTTATCTATGAGATGCTTATGAGGGATTTTACTGATGAGCATACTTATCAGGCTGTAATTGATAGATTGGACTATCTGTCCGATTTGCATATCAACGTGTTGGAATTAATGCCCGTGAACGAGTTTGAAGGGAACAATAGTTGGGGTTATAATCCGTCGTTTTATTTTGCACCCGATAAATATTATGGTCCGAAAAACGATCTGAAAAAACTGGTCGATGCGTGTCACAAACGTGGAATTGCCGTGGTCATCGACATGGTTTTGAACCACAGTTATGGACAAAGTCCGCTGGTGAAGATGTACTGGGACGAAACGACTGGTCGTCCGGCCGACAATAATCCTTGGTACAATGATGTTTCGCCCAATCAGGTTTATTCGTGGGGTTACGATTTTAACCATGAAAGTAGTTATACCAAAGAGTTGGTTGACAGCGTAAACAGTTTTTGGATGAATGAATACAATGTCGATGGTTTTCGGTTCGACTTTACCAAGGGTTTTACAAATACCCAGGGTGACGGTATGGCTTATGATGCATCGCGTATTGTCATTCTGGAACGGATGGCCGATGAAATTTGGAAACGTAAACCCGGTGCTTTGGTGATTTGCGAGCATTTGGCTGATGGTAAGGAAGAGAAAGAACTGGCGGGTCATGGTTTGATGTTATGGGGAAATTTAAACAGTAAGTATTGTGAGGCTGCGATGGGTTATAACGAAAGTGGAAAATCAGATCTGACGCAGGGCGTGTATAAAAGCCGCTCGTGGACTACTCCAAATCTGGTAACATATCAGGAGAGCCATGATGAAGAACGTGTAGCTTATAAATGTTTAACCTGGGGTAACGCTTTGGGTGATTATGATACCAAGCAATTAACAACTGCCCTTAATCGTATGGAGTTGAATGCCCTGTTTCATATACCACTACCCGGCCCAAAAATGATCTGGCAGTTTGGTGAACTTGGATACGACTATTCAATCAATACCTGCGACGACGGTGTTACCGTGAGCGATGGCTGTCGCTTGGCAATGAAACCTATACGTTGGGATTATAAAAACAATCCTGACCGTTCAGCATTGTTTCAGGTCGTAGGATCATTGAATTTTTTGAAACAAAACTACGAAGAGTTCTCAAATCCCACCGATTTTACCTATTCTCTTTCGGGTGCTCAAAAGAATTTCCATTTAACTTTTGAAAACAATCATGTGGTTGCTGTTGGAAATTTTTCTTTGGAAGAAAAGACAGTCAATGTAACATTTCAGGTTACCGGAACATGGTATGAATATTTTGGTAATACGACGATTCAGGTTGCCGGGAGCAGTTTGGATATAACGTTGAAGCCTGGTGAATACAGGTTGTACTCTACACGCATGTTCCAGCATCCTGAATTTATAACAACGAACGTTGGAAGGCTGACGGATTTTTCTGGTCTTGAGGTATTTCCAAATCCGGTTCAGGGTCAATTGACCGTAGTGTACAAGAATTTGAAAAGAGTTGAAATTTTTAATTTAAACGGACAAAAGATTCGAACGTTTACCTTCTCTTCCGATAAAGTTCAACATGAGATTGATGTGAATTCTTTAAAGCCCGGAATGTATATTCTGAAGGGAATAGCTTCTGAAAATGTTGTTCTAACTGATAAATTTATTAAAAATTAAAAGCGTATTCACTTGCTTTAATATCGAAACTTCGCTTCAACCATTTTTGATATATCTTTGTTTTAGATGTCAAAAATTTTAATCAAATAATCATCCATCAATGGCAAAATACATTGGAGCACACGTAAGCGCATCGGGTGGGGTAGAAAATGCCCCGGTAAATGCGCATCAGATAGGAGCAACTGCATTCGCGCTGTTTACAAAAAACCAGAGGCAGTGGGAATCAAATCCACTGACAAAAAAGAGCATAGATGCTTTCAAAGACAATTGTGAAAAGTATGGATACAAGCCAACTCAAATCCTACCTCACGACAGCTACCTCATAAACCTTGGGCATCCCGAGGCGGAGCCACTGCAAAAAAGCCGCACTGCTTTTCTCGACGAAATGCAGCGTTGTGAGCAACTGGGCCTCGATCGCCTCAACTTTCACCCGGGTAGCCACCTTAATAAATCAGACGTTGACACCTGCCTGAAAACCATTGCTGAAAGCATTAATTGGGTACTAGAAAGGACAAAGGGGGTAATTGCCGTGATTGAAAATACAGCCGGGCAAGGTACGAATATGGGGCATACCTTTGAGCAAATTCGCACCATTATCGATCATGTGGAAGATAAGAGCCGTGTGGGTGTTTGCATCGATACCTGCCATGCTTTTACAGCAGGCTATCAACTGAACACATTGGAAGGTTATAGCCTGACCTGGAAGAAATTTGGTGAGATCATCGGTTTCGAATACCTGAAAGGGATGCATATCAACGACTCGAAGAAAGAGTTTGCCAGCCGGGTTGACCGTCACGATAGCATTGGGAAAGGATTTATTGGGAACGAACTGTTCCAATGGATCATGAACGACCCGCGCATGGACGGAATTCCTCTCATTCTTGAAACACCTGATGAGGCAATCTGGGCTGAAGAAATTGCTCTTCTGAATAGTTATTCGAAAAATTCATTCGTTTAAGCAGCATTTTTGTTGCTGTTTCGCTTTTGGATTGAACAGTCCTTCTTCGAAACATTTAACTACCCACTCATGGAACTCGCAAATGAGCATTTTCTTTTTGAGATGAGGATTCAGCTTGCTCGTTTCACGCTAATTATTCGATCGTATTCGAAGAATTCACGCTAATTATTCGATCGTATTCGAAGAATTCACGCTAATTTTTAAACTTAAGATAAATAAGTGTTGATATTCAATGAGAATGATTATCTTTGTCGATGAAAAAAATTTGAAGTTATGACCATCGAAAGGGCATCGGCAAAAATCATTGAAAAATCACTTCTGCAAGACAAAAAAATTGTGATTTTATTTGGGGCAAGGCAAACCGGAAAGACCACCCTGTCACATAATCTGCTCGACCAAATTGACGGAAGAATTTTGCGAATCAATGCGGATGAGTTGAAGTACATTGATGTGCTTTCCTCTCGCGATTTTTCCAAAATGCAGTTGTTGGTTGGTGGTTACGATGTGCTGTTTATTGACGAAGCGCAACGTATTCCCGACCTTGGGATTAATCTCAAGATTATTTACGATAACATGCCCGACCTGAAGATCCTGGTTACGGGTTCTTCTTCGTTCGATCTGGCAAACATTGTTAATGAACCACTGACTGGTCGTACCGCTACATTTAAGCTCTATCCCATTTCATTACAGGAGTTGAAGGCCACAACGAATGTGTTTGAAATCCAAAACCGGCTGGAAGAGTATCTGGTTTATGGCCTTTATCCGGAATTGATGCAATACGGTAATGCCGCTGATAAAGAAAGATATTTGCTGGAGTTGAGTAACTCATATTTGTACAAGGATGTGTTGGAACTGTCGAATATCCGCAATTCATCTCAAATAAGCAAATTGTTGAAGTTGTTGGCTTTTCAGATCGGTTCAATGGTTTCGGTTAACGAATTGGCGCAGAATCTGGGGATGAGTCAGGAGACAGTGAGCAGTTATATCGATCTGCTAGAGAAATCATTTATTGTGTTCCGGTTAAGTGGGTTTAGCAAAAACCTGCGTAAAGAGATCAGTAAACGAGATAAGATTTTCTTTTGGGATTTGGGAGTTCGCAATTGCTTGATCAACAACTTTGCACCACTAAACCTGCGTAATGATGTGGGGGCAATGTGGGAAAATTTCATCATTGCCGAGCGGTTGAAATACCTGTCGAACAACAATCAGTTTGTAACGCCCCATTTCTGGCGGACTTACACTGGCGCTGAAGTCGATTATGTGGAAGAAAAAAATGGGGAGTTAACAGCTTACGAAATAAAATTTAAGAAAGCACGGAACAAAGCGCCGCAAACCTGGATCGACAACTATGGAAGCAATTTTCATTGCATTACAAGGGAGAATTTTTGGGAGTATGTGATGTAAAAGTCATTAGTCAGTAGAAAAAAGGAAAACAAGAATTGAGATGACTTGTTTTAGGATAAAATGCAGAACAGATATTGCAATTTTGAGCGATTTTGTAAAGTCAATTTGACAGAATCTTATATCTTTAATCTCAAATCTCAGTTTCCATGTCCCGCACTATTCCAACAAAAACCATCCTCTCAAAATTCAAGAATGCACCTGATTCATGGTTTGGCATTACATACAACATGAACCTGTATCGGGGTTGTCAGCACCAATGTATATACTGCGATTCGCGCAGTGAGTGCTACCAGTTGGGCGACCTGGCTGATATCCGAATTAAAGAAGATGCACTAACTATTTTAGAACGGGAATTAAAGTCGAAAAGGCAGAAAGGAACGGTAGGTTTTGGAAGCATGAACGACCCGTATATGCCGGTTGAAAAAAGTGAGGAGCTGGTTCGTGGGGCACTAAAATTATTGGTTAAATACAAGTTTCCGGTTCATATACTTACAAAAAGCGATTTGATTTTGCGCGACATCGATTTGTTGCAACAGCTATCGAAAACGTATGCGGCAGCATCGCTTACAATTACCACTGCCAATGATGAAATGGCACGGATTATCGAACCTGCTGCTCCGGTTTCTTCAAAAAGATTAGAGGCAATAAACCGGCTCTCAAAAGCAGGAATTTATACCGGAGTAATGCTTATGCCACTGCTACCTTATATTAACGATAGCTGGGAAGAGGTTGAAGAACTGATTCATCGCTCCAAAGAAGCCGGTGCCCAATACCTGCTCTTTTGGCTAGGAGTAACATTGCGCAAAGGTTCACGTGAATATTTCTATGATAAATTAGATGTGCATTTTCCCGGAATAAAAGAAAAATACATTTCAAATTTTGGCGAGAAATATTCCTGTAACTCATTGAATTCAACTCTCCTTTATGCTAAAGCACAGGAGCTTTGTGAAATAATTAATTTGCCTATGAAGATGAACTTTTTCAATGTTGTTATTCCTTCTCAACTGGGAATAAAATTCTAATATTCAAACTCATAAACTTTACATTGGAATAAAAAATTCTATACTTTGTCAAATTTTTTCTTTTGAAACTTGAAAATTGTATAGTTTTACATCGAGAAAATTAATTGGTAATACAAAGAAATTAAGATGAAGAAAGCATCCATTGGTGTCGATATTGGTGGCACGAATACTTGTTTTGGTGTAGTTGACGAAACCGGGAAAGTTTTACTGAAGGGAAGCATACCTACCCCTACAAAGGATAATGTAAAAAAATTTATTGAGGACCTTGCAAACGGTATCAAACAGTTGATGAAACAATTGGGTGACGTTGAGTATATTGGGATAGGCATTGGAGCTCCAAATGGAAATTTTTACAATGGAAAGATTGAATTTGCTCCAAACCTTGCATTTAAAGGTGTTGTTCCAATTGTTGATCTCTTGAAAGAACAATTTCCTGTAATTGAAAACATTGTTCTAACCAACGATGCCAATGCTGCTGCGTTGGGCGAAATGATCTATGGTGGTGCAAAAGGAATGAAGAATTTCATCATGATCACATTGGGAACCGGGCTTGGAAGTGGTTTTGTTGTCAATGGTCAGTTGGTTTACGGACATGATGGTTTTGCCGGAGAACTTGGGCATATTACTGTTACTCCCGAAGGACGCGAATGTGGTTGCGGACAGTTTGGTCATCTTGAAACCTATTGCTCTGCTACCGGGATGGTGCGTACTGCTTTCGAGTTACTTTCTCATCACAATGCTAAAGAAAGCGTGTTGGCAAACAAAACATACAATGAGTTAACCGCAAAAGATATCTTCGATGCAGCCCGTGATGAAGATGAAATTGCCCTCACTGTATTTGAAATTACCGGTGATATTTTGGGACAGGCATTGGCTGACACTGTTCACATTACAAGTCCTGAAGCGATCTTCTTCTTTGGCGGACCGGTTGCGGCTGGTGAATTACTATTTAAACCCACTCGTGAATCAATGGAAAGCCATTTGATGCCGATATTTAAAAATAAAGTCAAGTTATTGCCCTCGCAGCTCCGCATGGGAGATGCGGCTATCGTTGGAGCAAGCGCTTTAGTAGCTGGAAAGTAGCAATAAATAAATATTTTCCTTTCACCTCATTGTATTAATAGTGAGGTTTTTTTTTGAATGATGGATAAGGAATTGCAGGGTCTTTATTCGTGCAAGACCATAGATATTATTCAATAAAATCGTTTCTAAGTACCCTGAATTCAGTGCGGCGATCGAAGCTTTGCGCAATTGTTTTTTGCTCCTCAGTTGCCAGTTTGTTAATGTATTCTTCAGATAAAACATCTCCAGCTTTCAGGAAATCATTCTCTTTCGCAATTCTTCGCGATACTTTCTTGGGCCAGGTTTCACCATATCCCTTGGCAACCAGTCGCGCCGGATTAATTCCTTTCCTAATTAAATAATTGACAACAGACTGTGCCCTTTTTTGTGAAAGGTCAGAGTTGTATTGTGCCGAGCCAACAAAGTCGGTATGCGACATAATTTCGACCACGATGGTTGGGTTTTGTTCGAGCATAATTGCCAGGCTGTCAAGTGCTTTAATGGAACCGGGAAGCAAATCAAATTTTCCAAATTCGTAGTTGATATTATCTACATTGATTGGTGAATCGGTAGGCGTAAGCTTTAAACTGATCTCATAATTCTTACTGTCTTCGAGACCTACGGTTGATACAATTTTTTTTGAGTTCAGGAATCCTTCCTTGAAAGCTGCAAAAATATATTCAGTTTCAGGGATCATCCGAAACTGGAACTTCCCGTCTTCAGACCTTACTTTAAGGTTTGTACCATCGGTGCCGATAACCCTAAGATAAGCATCTTTCATGCGACTTTCTGTTTCTGAATTTACAATTTCACCCTCAACCCTGAAGATCATAGGTGGTAATAAGAACGAATAAAGGTCGTCGCTCATCGAACCTTTTCTGTTTGAGGCAAATATGCCTTGTTCTTTACCTGGAAGAAAGAAAATACTAAAATCATCGCCTGTTGAGTTTATAGGGGCTTTCATGTTCTCAATTGCCCATCCTGTTGTCGTCTTCATAGCTTTGAAAATGTCGTATCCTCCCATTCCTACATGATAATCGGATGAGAAATAAAGTTCACCATTGTCCCGTATAAAAGGAAACATTTCATTGCCGGGAGTATTAACTTCGGGGCCAAGGTTCTCGGGATTCCCCCATGCTTCACTAAGTTTGTCTACTTTCCAGATGTCGTTTCCCCCTTGCCCTCCAGGTTGATCTGAAACAAAATAGATTGTTTGTCCGTCCTTTGAAAGTGAAGGATGAGCAACGACAAGGCTATCACCCAATAGTTCAATTACTGTGGCTTCAGACCATGAATCCTTGCTTCTTTGAGATTCAAAGATCTGTGCACCCATGGCTTTCTTCTTATCAAAGCGGCAGCGGGTAAAAATAATTTGGTTTCCATCGGCAGAGAGAGTCGCGGCCCCTTCATCGCTGGGGGTATTGATCAACATCTCTTCATCGAGCAATTCGGGTTTTTCCCATTGTTGTTTTTGAATATCGAAATTTGATTTCCAAAGATCACCATTTCTTTGTCCGGTAATAGCGCTTTTTTTACGTCCTTTAGCTCCGTCGCGAGTTGAAGAAAAAATAAGACTGTTATCCATTCCGGCAACAAAAACTGGTGAGTAATCGGCATCGCGGCTATTCAGTTTTTTCTCCGGGCTAACACTATGTCTGGTTGGTTTTATTTCCCATTCGGGAGTCAATTTGCATGACTCTAACCCGTTTAATGCTTCCTTATTATCGGGAAACGAATCGAGAAACTGCTTGTAATAGTTGATAGCTTCGTTGTATTTGCCGTTAAACCGTAAAGCATCGGCATATTTCACTACCAGTGAACTGTCGGGATGTTGTTTTGAAATTAACGTTTTAAAGCGGGGTTCAGCTTTTTTATAATCGCCTATATGCCAGTAAGCACTGGCTTGTTTGTAATCCAAATCGAGCCTGAGTGCGGGGTCCTTTTCTTTACGTGAGGCCTCCTGGCATTTTTTGATGGCATCGTAATATTCTCCAATATCGTATGATCGGGTAGCGCTGTAATAGTTACTCGAACAACCTGCCAGAATAATGAAAACTGATACTATAATTAAAATTTCACGAAAATGTCTCTTCATAATCAATCATTCAAAAACGGTTTAAAAGTAAGGATTTTCGGTCAATTCCCGAAAAACCGTTTTTCTCTGTTGGAGAACGGAAAAATTAGTGATTAGGTATAGCAAAAAGAAAGAATGTTTATGATATTCGACAATTTACTGATTCGGCAAAGTGTTGATATACTAATTCGACAATTTGGATTTATGCTTCAATAAAGGTCCCAACTGAAATTCTTTTCCGGCATTTCCTTTCAGTTTGACAACACGCTTGCCATATCTCACTTTTACAGTGTTCCCTTTTAATGATTTTATGGTTGAAGAAACAAGTTTTCCATCTTTCCATTCTATATCGACTTCAAAAGCACCCCTCGCTTTTAATCCTGAGATTTTTCCATCAGCCCATTCTTTAGGAAGGGCAGGTAAGAGGTCAATCTCGCCAGCATGGCTTTGAACCAGCATTTCAGCAATACCGGCGGTAGCGCCAAAATTTCCGTCAATCTGGAAGGGAGGATGGGTATCGAAAAGGTTTGATAATGTTGATTTCTGAAACAAAGCAACCAGATTCTCATAAGCCTTTTCACCATCACCCAAGCGTGCAAAATAGTTAATGATCCACGCACGGCTCCATCCTGTGTGGCCGCCTCCATTGGCTAACCGGTAATCAATTGTTTTTCGGGCTGCTTTTGCCAGTTCAGGTGTTGTAACAGGGCTTATTTCATTTCCCGGGTGGAGGCCGTACAAATGGCTAATATGCCTGTGTCCGGGCTCGGGTTCTTTAAATTCTTCGGTCCATTCCATGATTCGTCCGTCGCTGCCAATTTTGAGTGGGCTTAACCGGGGTAAAATGGTTTCAAGTTCCTTTCTGAAATCTTTATCTGTTTTCAATACTTTCGATGCAGCTATTGTATTGGTCAGTAGTTCACGGGTGATCGACATGTCCATGGTTGGTCCCATGGTAATGTTTGAAATTTTTCCGTCAGGGGTTTCAAATTTATTTTCTGGTGAACTCGATGGTCCAGTTACAAGAAAGCCGGTTTTGGGATCAGTTGTCAGATAATCAACAAAGAATAGGGATGCTTCTTTCAAGATGCTGTAATTGTTTTTCAAGAATTCTTCATCTTGAGTAAAGAGATAATGTTGCCATATATGCGAACAACACCAGGCTGCTCCCATTGGCCACATACCCCATTCTGCTTTTCCAACGGCAGTTGTCCAGTACCAGGCATCGGTATCGAAATGGGCAGTAAAGCCACGGCTGTTGTACATGTTTTTTGCTGTTTCGCGCCCATGTGTACGTAAGCTGTCGGTCAGTGCTATAAATGGCAGATGGCATTCCGAAAGGTTAGTTACTTCAGCTGGCCAGTAGTTCATTTGAATGTTGATATTGATGTGGTAATCGGCACTCCAGGGTGGAATAAGACCATCGGCCCAAATACCCTGAAGGTTGGCTGCCAGGTCGCCGGGGCGTGAACTGCTGATAAGCATATAGCGCCCTAAATTGAAATAGGTTTCGAACAGATTGTTGTCTTTTTCACCATTTTTCACCATTTCCAACCTTTTATCTGTTGGGATTTGATGTTTATCTTTTCCTTTTAAATCGAGTTTTACCCTTCTAAACAGCTTCTGGTAGTCGGAAATGTGATTAGCTTTTAGTAAATTGTAATCTTTAGTGCAAGCTTTTTCCAATACTGATTCACTTTTTTGTTTCGGGTCGTCGCCCCAGTAATTGGTTGCGGCAGTAAGATAGATATAAACAGTTGTAGCATTGGCAACCATCAGATTATCGCCATTCGCAGTTACAGACCCATCGACCGGAACAACTTTTACAACGGTGTTGTATTTTACTCCCGGATTTAACCCAACCATATCGACCCCTCCGGCAGTGACTTGTCCAAACATTGAGATTTCGTTATTTTTTACGATGATGGTAGCATCTTTCGGGCGGGTTAGTTTAATTCCCATATTTATCGCTCCAGTTTTGTCACTGCTATATTTAATGACAATCGCCTGATCGGGAGCGCTGGAAAAGTATTCGCGGGTAAATAAAATCCCATCGGAAATATATGAAACACTGGCAATGGCTTTATCGAGGTCGAGCTCACGTTTATAATCCATCATAAATCCTGATTGCGTTGGAACTGAAGTGAGTATCAAGTCACCTAAGGTTTGGTACATGTTCCAGTTGCCAATCCCCATGAATTCATTTTCAGTAACTTCCTGGGCTTTGGCGTATTCTCCTTCAAAAAGAAGCCTTCTGATTTCGGGTAGTAATTTATACGCGTCTGGTTTATCGGTATACTGGTTGGGGCTACCTGTCCAGAGAGTTTCTTCATTCAATTGTACCCGATCAGTTTCAATACCTCCAAATACCATTCCCCCCAAACGCCCGTTGCCGATGGGAAGAGCCTCTTCCCAAGCGGTTGCAGGTTGTTGAAACCATATCTTATTGTCGGCAAAAAGTGACAATGCGAATAATGATAGTACGATGGAAAGGTAAGCTGTCTTCATGATGATGAGTCGATTTTTAGTACCGAACAAATTTAACCTATTTCTGACAAGGGCTGCACATTTAAAATGATAAGGATATTGGCTAAAATGTAAAAAAAGCCACCCCGGCAATCGGAGTGGCTTCTAAAAGATATTGTTAATGTAATTTATTAACGGTTGAACAACAGCTCGCGATATTTTGGCAATGGCCACAATTCATCGTCGATGATCAGTTCCAATTTGTCAATGTGGTAACGGACATCCTCAAGATATGGGCGAACCGATTTGTCATAAGCGTACGCTTTTTCTTTACCATCTTCAATAACGTTAACCGTTTTTCTGGCTTCAATCATCGCTTCTACTTTCGTTTTGATTGAATTTACATGTTCGGATATTTCCCTGATTAATTCAAGTTGATTTCCAGCCAGGGTTTTGAATTCGTCTCCAAACAGTTCCTTTAAACCCTGAACATTTGTAATCAATTGGGTTTGGTATTTTACGGCAGTAGGAACGATATGGTTGATGGCAAGGTCGCCAAGAACACGTGCTTCAATCTGAAGCTTTTTAGTGAATTTTTCGTATTCAACTTCTGCACGTCCTTCAAGTTCCCTTTCGTTTAAAATGCCCAATTTGGTGAACAGCTCAGTCGTTGATTTTGAATGGTAAGCTTCCAATGCAGTAGGTACGCTGGTAATGTTGGTCAAACCACGTTTTACAGCTTCTTCAACCCATTCCTGACTGTAACCATTCCCATCGAAACGAATTGGTTTGCAGAGGCCAATGTATTTTTTCAAAACCTGAAAAATGGCTTCGTCTTTCTTTACTCCTTTTTCGATCAAGATATCAACTTCGCCTTTAAATTCAATAAGTTGTTGAGCTACTGCTGTATTTAGTGCAATCATTGCTGAAGCACAGTTGGCCGATGAACCAACAGCACGGAATTCGAAACGGTTTCCGGTGAAAGCAAAAGGTGATGTGCGGTTTCGGTCGGTATTGTCGAGAAGAATCTCAGGAATACGGCCAATATTTAATTTCAATGAAGTTTTTTCTTCAGGGCTCATTTTCTTTTCAGAAACATTCTGTTCAATCAGGTCGAGCATTTTGTTTACTTCTGTTCCGAGGAATGCAGAGATAATTGCCGGTGGAGCTTCGTTTGCACCCAGGCGATGCGAGTTGTTCGCGTTCAAAATAGAAGCACGAAGCAAATCCTGGTGTTTGTAAACGGCAAGAATCGTATTTATGACGAACGTGAGAAACTGCAAGTTGCTTTTTGGGTTTTTCCCCGGAGAATACAGAATAACACCGGTGTTTGTTGAAAGCGACCAGTTGTTATGTTTTCCTGAACCGTTAATTCCTGCAAATGGTTTTTCATGGAACAATACACGGAACCCATGTTTGCGGGCGATTTTCTCCATCAAATCCATCATCATCAGGTTGTGATCGTTCGCAAGGTTGCACTCTTCAAAAATAGGTGCAAACTCAAACTGGTTTGGAGCTACCTCGTTATGACGGGTTTTGATTGGGATGCCCAATTTATAGGCTTCATTTTCAACATCCATCATGTAATTGGTTACCCGTTCAGGTATGGATGCAAAATAGTGGTCTTCCAACTGTTGGTCTTTTGCAGACGAGTGTCCCATCAGGGTACGGCCTGTTAAAGCAAGGTCAGGACGGGCTTGGTAAAGAGCTTCGTCAATTAAGAAATATTCTTGTTCCCAACCTAAATTAGCAATAACCTTGGTTACATTTTTATCGAAATACTGGCAAACATCAACTGCGGCTTTGTCAACAGCATTAAGGGCTTTCAAAAGAGGAGCCTTGTAGTCGAGCGCTTCGCCGGTATAAGAAATGAAGATTGTAGGTATGCAAAGGGTTGTTCCAACAATAAAAGCTGGTGAAGATACGTCCCATGCGGTATAACCACGGGCTTCAAAAGTTTGACGAATACCGCCACTTGGGAAAGAAGAGGCATCGGGTTCTTGCTGTGCAAGCAGTTTTCCTGAGAAGGCTTCAACAACACCGCCCATTTCATTGTGGTCGATAAAGGCATCGTGCTTTTCAGCAGTACCGTCGGTCAATGGTTGGAACCAGTGGCTGTAATGGGTTGCTCCATTTTCAAGCGCCCATGATTTCATCCCTGTTGCAACACCATCAGCAATTTTGCGATCAATCGTAGTGCCATTATCAATGGCATCGATAACTGCCTTAAATGCATCTTTCGACAAATATTTCTTCATTTTTGGGCGATCAAAGATCATCATCCCGTAATAATCTGAAGTTAAATCTGCCTCCCTTTTAACCTCTATCGGTTTTCTTTCTAAAAGCTTCTCAAAAGCTGCCAAACGAAAAGTTGCCATAATTATGTTTTTTGTAGTTAATATTTATCAAAGATTATTTTATTAATTAAATAAAAGAGCAAATAGTAAATAATATCTAATTTATAATGCCTAAAAATTAAATAATGGAACTATTTGTGTACAAAAATAAATTTAAATGTTAAAAAACAAATAAATTAGATTTAAAAAAATAAAATAATTAAGATTGAGGTTGAATAATTAACGAATGCCGCTAAAAAAAGCTAAAAAATTACATATTGATTCAAATAATTGGGGATTATTATGCGATTTTTATACTCTGATCGCAACTTAACCCCTAAATGTGCAGATAAAGGTAGCGAAGAAGATTTGACATACATTTTAAAAACCTTTTCGGGAATTTCGGGGTGGAACTGTATCCCATAGATCGTATTGCAACGAATTGCCATTATTTTTCCGGTAGCATTGGTGGCTAATATGTCAATATCGGAAGGAATGGAAGAAACATGGTGGTTGTGGTTGAGGTAGCTGTCAAAACTGGGGCCTGTATTTCTGAAAAGGGGATTGTTTATTCCAATTGGTGTTAAATGAATAAAAGAGGTGCCCAAAAAAAGACCTTTTTCGTTTTGAATTACTTTTCCGCCCATTGCTTCTGCAATGATTTGGAAACCAAAACCAATTCCTAGAACTGGTGAATTATTGTACCTTGCGGTTATAATCCAATCTTTTAATTGTTTAATCCAGGAAAATCGTTGATTGATGTTGTAATGTGAACCGGTTATGATGGTTGCCGTAAAATCCTGAGGATGTCTTAATTGATCGCCGGCCGGCAGATTGATTATTTTAAATCTTTCGACTGGCAAACCACTTATTTTAATTATCCAATCATCAAAATCACCAAATTGGGATTTAATATGAGGTAATGTTTCACCGCATTTAATGATCAGGATACTCTTCATAATGGTTCAGGATAATGGAAAACGGAATGATGGGAAATGGAATTTCACTTCACCATCATTCCATTATTGTATGATTATTTATTAATTGTCATTTCGGTAAAATACCTATAGAAACCAGGAACTGTTCTTATTCCGTTGAAAAGGTTTTCGAGTGGAAAATTTTCATTGGGGGAATGTATCGCATCGCTTTCAAGCCCAAATCCCATCAAAATGCTCTTTATTCCAAGAATTTCTTCAAAACTTGTTATGATAGGTATACTTCCACCGCTGCGAACGGGTATAGGTTTTACATTGTATATATCAAACAGTGCTTTTTCAGCAGCAATGTATGCCGGATGATCGACCGGGCAAACATAAGGATTCCCGCCATGCAGGTATTGAACTTTAACTTTTACCGATGGTGGTGCGATGCTTAAAAAATATTTTTCGAGTAACGAACTTATTTTTTTATGATCCTGGTTGGGTACCAGCCGGCATGAAATTTTTGCGTGGGCAACCGAAGGCAATACTGTTTTTGTACCTTCTCCGGTATAACCTCCCCAAATTCCGCAAACATCGAACGATGGACGAATACCCGTGTGTTCAATGGTAGAAAAACTTTCTTCACCCGTCAATTCTTCAACCCCTATTGATTTTTTATAGTCTTCGATATCGAATGGGCGTTTATTCAGCATTTCACGTTCCTGTGGTGAAACAATGGCAACATCGTCGAGAAAACCCGGGATGGCAATCGATTTATCAGGGTTAGTGCATTTTTCAATCATTTGACAAAGAACATTGATTGGATTAGCAACTGCACCTCCAAAAAGACCGGAATGGAGATCGTGGTTTGGCCCGGTCACTTCAACATCCCAATAAGTCAAACCTCTTAATCCCGAAGTAACGGCAGGTTGATTGGCTGAGATCATTGTGGTATCTGACACGAGAATCACATCGGCCTTGAGCATTTCTTTGTGTTCGGTGCAAAACTTCCCCAAGTTCGGTGAACCAATCTCTTCCTCACCTTCGATGATGAATTTCACATTGCATGGCAGCGTATTGGTTTTTACCATGTATTCGAAAGCTTTTAGGTGGATGAAACTTTGCCCTTTGTCGTCGTCGGCACCGCGGGCCCATATTTTACCATCAATAATGACGGGTTCAAATGGGTTTGTGTTCCAGTTTGCTACCGGATCGACAGGCATAACGTCCATGTGGGCGTAAACCAAGATTGTTGGCAACGACGGATCCACTATTTTTTCGGCAAAAGTAACTGGGTTTCCATCGGTATCGAAAACATCTGCCTTGTCAACGCCCCCTTTTAAAAGCAATTGTTTCCAATAGTTAGCTGCGGAATACATGTCGTTATAGTGTTCTTTTTCAGCGCTTATCGATGGAATGCGGATCAAACCAAACAGTTCTTCTAAAAAGCGTTCTTTATTCTCGTTGATGAATTGATTTATGTCGTACATATCTTATGATTTTTGTTTAAGACCGAAGATAAAATCTTTATACAGATAAAACTATGATTATTTTGTTTTCATAATAAATCAAACAGATAATTTTCAAAAATTGTTTTGGAATTACTCCGATAGGAGTAAAACTTTGAATAACCCCCGGTGGAGCTTGCGGAACCGGGGGATAAATAAAGCCCGATACTAATACAACTCTGTAGGAGTTGAATATTATTTTTCAGTTATAAATTTTAGGGAAACCGAGTTTACGCAGTGACGGGTATTTTTAGAAGTAAACCTCTCTCCGGTAAAAACATGGCCCAAATGCCCTCCACAATTGACACAGGTTATTTCAACCCTTCGCCCGTCAATATCTGTTGTTTTCTTTACTGCGCCCTGGATTTCATCGTCAAAACTGGGCCAGCCACAATTTGAATGAAATTTGTCGGATGAACGGTATAATGGCGCATCGCATTTACGGCAAACATAAGTACCCTTTTCAAACAAGTCGGTATATTCTCCAGTAAATGGGCGTTCTGTACCTTTTTGTTCGATTACGTATTTTTCGTAATCAGTCAGGGAATTGTATTTTGCAGAGGTGTTTTCTTTACTGATCATACTGAATAAAATTAGGGCAACTAACATAAATCTCTATTTAATGTGGACATATAAGACAAATTAGTGTTGAAAAAGTTGAGCGGAAATGTTTAAAGATTGTTAATCAAATTTTAATTTGGCAGGATACGCATTTGTTTGATGGCATCAAACAAATGGTTATAAACTTACCGGCGATAAACTGAGCGGGAATAATAGGAACTTTCCCCAATACCGATTTTGTTAATGAGAATGCATATCAGATAGAGGACGTTCCGGCCTATAAGTATTTAAGTTCTGCCATTTTATGAATGTGTCTCACTCCTGCTAACCCTTTTAATAATAGTAATTAATGGTGGTATCGTTTATGCCTGAAAAAAACTTTAACATTTTCGATCTGATTGTATCCATCTTGTTTTCCTTATAAACCTCTATTGAGAATTTGTTCTCCTGTTCAGGAACGATTTTTAAATCGACAACCATTAAGTCTTCACATTGGGTACATAAAAATCTGGAACTATTTAGATATGAAAAAACAGAAAGTTTATCGATTGTTTTACTTTGATTATAGCAGTTCAATTTCAATGTTTTAAAAGGTTTTATCGAAAAATTGATTGTGTTTTTTTTGCCTTCAGTTATTGTTTTCGGAGAAGACGAATAATAGATTTCTGTTGGTAAGGTTTCAATTTCATAACTTCTGTAATCTTTGTTATAAAACTCATAGTAATAATACCCATCGGCATTCGAAATAAGTTTATCGGTCATTAAAATATCTCCATTAAGAACAAACGACTCATGTTCATATACTTCCAAAGAAATGCCAGAAACAGGCTTCATCGAATAATAATCGGTTACAATGCCTTCAACAGAGGTAAGCTGGTTGGGTATATCTTCTTCACAGCTAATTAAAAACAGGATAATAAGAAAAAGATAGAATTTTTTCATAATTGTTCACAATCTACTTCAATACTATTTTTCCGGATTGATCTTCATAATTTTTACTGATAAAACGGTAAAACAAAATTCCACTCATTGGGGCGCAAAACGTTGAATTGGTTTGGTCAACAGGCATCTTCAAAACCTGTTTTCCATCTATTGTATAAAGAAATAGTTCTCCAGATGTTTCTTCTGAAAGTTTTAATTGTATGTTGCCATCATCTAACTGGAATAGTTCAATCTGTTTTTTTTGGCTTTCGACAGAAGTTGCCGATGTAATATGAACATAGCAACTGTTGTATTCAGGGTTTTGATAAACCTGTTCGCCATTTTCAGAAAAACAGAGAAGGTGGTTGAAAGCGCCGGTAATTCCGTTTTCCGTTGAGCGGGTAAACAAGCCGGTTTGACCAACCCCTTCAATCCAAACGGTATACTTTTGTGAGTCAAAAAAAGCATCTTCGTGATTGCTAAAAAACCAATGTTTTCGGAATTTTCCACCCCATTCGAGGATCCTTACCGAATCAACATAGATTGTCCGGTATTCGTCAATCTGAAAAGAATCACCCTCCACGATATTGAAATCGTAAACCAGAGTGGTTTTTTTCGTTGGAATCCAGTATGAATAGACATTATTATTTTCTTCAAACCAAAGTGTTCTTAATATCCACTTCTCTCTATTTTCATCTTCCGATTCATATAGTTTAAAATTGTGGCGTTGATTTAAAATTGTGTCACCTGAAAATTTGAAACAGGAAGTTCTGACCCAAGAAACTTCAGAACTGCCTATAGAAACAATTGTCCAACGCTTATTTTCTGAAATAAAGTTTTGAGCAAGAAGTGGAGTGGATGTGGTTAGGCAAATTACTATCAAACAACGCCTTAAAATATATTTCATGTGTATAGTTTTTTTGATTTTCTTAGATTAGTGGCATTTTTTTCTTCTTTAAACCAAATGTAGTAATTATTTTTACACATAGGTCTCAATTTTATACGAAGCCGGATTTATATCCCTATCGGCTTCAATCGGTATTGTCGGTTCTACACTCTTCGAGGGCAATGGCTCTTCGCGGTGTATGAGAAAATAAAAACAGCGTACCTGAAAAGAGTCAGGTACGCTGTTAAAAAAGACTGGTAATTCACGTTTTTTATTATATCAATATGCTCGTTTCATATATCAAGACTCTCTCAAGGAGGGTGAGTCTGTATAGTGATGAACTAGATTTAATATCCCGGATTTTGAACAAGCTTGCCGTTTGAAGCTTCAATTGCCGTTTGAGGAATTGGAATCAATAAAGCAGTATTCGGAGAGATAAAATCTTTACCTCCTGATTTAGGTAACAGGAAGGTTCCAAACCTGATCATATCCTGTCGGCGGTGTCCTTCCCAGTAAAGTTCGCGCCCTCTTTCCTTTAAGATATCGAGCAATTGCAAGCTTGCCAGCGCCGGTGCTTTTCGTTTTTCGCGCAATTGGTTTACGAGAGTTAAAGCTCCACTCATGTCGCCCTTGCGTGCTAAACATTCAGCTTTCATCAACAATGCATCGGCATATCTCCAGATAATGTAATCGTTAGGTGTACGTGTTACATTGACCGGAATATTTCTCGGGGCATATTTTAACACCCTGTATCCCTGATCTTCAGCTGCTCCATCGAGTGGACATTCTTTAGAGAAAATGAGAGGATCTCCACTTCGTGTAAGAATTTTTTTACCAACTAAATCATATTGTTGACCATAGTTGAATCCGTTTACAACTGACATTAACGGATAAATGGTGCTATCAACCCAACGAACATCTTTCGTAATATCGGTTCCACCATTCAGCCAGCAGTCATCAAGATAACCTTCAGGAGTGCAACAACCATTCCAGTTTGAAGGGAAATCGCCCATCAGGTGCTGATTGTAATGAAAAGTATGTGTTACCCAAATAACCTGATTATCCATACCATAATCGTCACCATCATCAAGGGCAGCAACAAAAATGGCTTCATCGCCTGTGTTCTTGTAATTCAAATGATTATCGGGTCCAAACATACCAAAATAATTGGTGGTTAGCTGGTAAGTTCCAGGATCGATAATCTGGTTGAGATATATCAAACAGGAATCCCAGGCTGCCTGACCTGTAAAAACTTCTTTATTCAGGTACATTTTTGCCAAAAACATACGGGCCGCATCTTTGTTGGGTACACCATAATCGGCCACAGCACGTTCGGGCATGGTTTCAATTATCTTTCTCAAATCGGAGGTAATATAATTGAAAGCATCAGTCCTTGAAAGGTAGGTTGGATCAATTGTATAATCAGTATTGTATGGATCGCGGGTTGGCGCAATCCCATAAAGATCGACAAGGCAATACATATAATAATCTCTCAGGAAGGCGAGCATCCCCCTGTAACCAAGTATTTCAGACGAAACATTTTCGTCGGTACCTAATACGGAAATTCCGAAATTGGCTGCGGCAATTCCCTGGTTTAACCTGTTCCATGTTGAACCAACATCACGGTGAATCGGAGTCCATTCATGCAGGTAATTTTGTTGCCAAACACCACCGTCGTACCAGTCGGTACCACGGGTTGGGAAGAACAATTCATCTGAATTAGCCTCTTGCATACCCCAGTAACTTTCCCGGTACCATAATCCTCTTAACTGTCCGAGTGCAGGAGCAATAAGGTTTGGTATCAGATCTGGGTCCTGCATCAACACATCCGATGTTACTTTATCTCTTGGAACTTCCACGAGATCAGTACATGAGTTAAATGTCATGCCGCTTAAAGCTAGTGCAGCAATGACAACATATTTACTATATTTCTTCATAATAATCATAGTGTTGTTTTCTAATTAAAAAGTAACATTTAAACCAAACATGAAGGTTCTTGCTTTTGGATAGTTTGTAATATCAATTCCCAAAGCACGAACACCATTCATATCAGCTGAGGATGAAACGTCAGGATCATATCCGGTATACTTGGTAAGAACCAGCAGGTTTGAACCAGAGGCGTAAACCCGTAGACTTTGTATCCATTCGAGTTTCGATAAGTTAAAGTTATACCCCAGAGAAACACTTGATAACCGAATGTATGATCCATCTTCAAGATAGCGGTCTGAAACTCTTGTCGAGTTATTGTAGTTTGCCTCTGTATCGGCAAATGCCTTCAGTGCATTTTTCGCTTGTTTAATATTTGGTTTTTCGAGCAACAATGCGGTATTATTGAAAATCTTATTTCCATAAACAGCATCGATGAAGAAATTGAGGTCGAAGTTTTTATACTTTAACGTATTATTCCATCCACAAGTAAATTTGGGCAGGGCTGAGCCAAGGAACATGGTTGAATCTGTTTTACCACCAACCTTTTTATGAAATACGAACCTTCCTTTTGAGTCGAGTGAATCGAATGAAATCATGTAAAATGAAGCCATGGGGCGGTTATTGGCATAAGCCTGGGCATAAGCGCCAGTTAATCCTTGGCCTTGAATACTTCCTGTCGGGATGATTGACGCATCGCTGTCAAGAATATCAACTGCTTTATTTTTAATGGTTGTAAAGTTGAAATTCGTGGTCCAGTTAAACGATTTTTTGTCGATGATAACTCCTGTCAACCCAAGTTCAATTCCATTATTCATTACATAACCACTGTCGAGGTTTGAAATGAATGTGCTGGTTGGTGACAGCGCTTTCGTTGGTTGCTCAACCAGCAAATCCTTGGTTCTTTTACTGAATAAATCGACTGTTCCTGACAATCTTCCTTTGAAGAAACCGAAGTCGATACCAGCGTTTGTTGAAGTGGTAGTCTCCCAATGGAGGTCAGGTTGTGGTGTTTTGTCAATTTTGAACCCTGTAACAGGTACATTGTTTATGATAGCGGTTGAACCCGGATCTGATTTAAGAAGGAATGTCGAATTATCGGAACCAATTTCAGAGTTCCCTGTCATACCCCAACCAAGTCTAAATTTCAGGTTACTGAATACATTCAGGTTTTTAATGAAATCTTCCTGTGATAGTCTCCAACCAAAAGCTAATGAAGGGAAGTTCCCATATTTATGGTTTTCTCCGAATTTTGATGATCCGTCACGTCTTATAGTTGCAGTAACTAAGTATTTTTCATCAAGATTATAGTTAATTCTTCCAAAGAATGATTGAAGTTCAATGGGCGTATCAGCCCATGAAGAAACCTGTCTATAACTGGCATCGCCTTCCTGTGTTTGATTTACATAGTCGATTTTATCGGTTGTAAAACCACCAGCTGTTTGGTTATATCCATTTTTTTCAATGTGTTGGAACGAATATCCTGCCATAGCATCAATTGTACTTTTACCAAACGATTTGTTGTAACTCAGTATGTGTTCAATTACATAATTCATTAATTCGTTGGTATTGATTTGTGCCTGACCTCCTTGTACTCTCATATAGCAAAGGTTTTGGCTCTGGGTGATTTTACGAATGGCATTTGTGTAATCAATACCAACGTTCATTTTATATTTCAGGCCATCCATGATTTGAAATGTAGCTGCTCCACCCCCCATAATTCTTGTTGAACGTGTAACATCGTCGGTATATTCGAGCATGGCTACCGGGTTTCTTTCTTCAGAAGAGATTGTCTGGAAAGGAGCCCCTGTTTCATCGTATACAGGCCAAGTCGGATTTGTTTTCAACGCGTTTAAAAGCAAATCGCCTTCAAAACCGCCAGCTCCAACCGGAACTCTGTTTTCAGTGATCTGCGATGCTGTTACATTTGCTTCGATCAATAATTTGTCGTTAAAAGCGTGTTGGTTCAAGTTTAACCTGGTAACATATTTTTGTTGTGATGATTTCTTTATAATACCTTCCTGATCGACATAATTGAACGAAACCCTGTAGGAATTCTTTTTAGTACCACCCGATAACGAAAGACTATGAGACTGGCTGATGGCTGTGCGGAATATTTGATCCTGCCAATCGGTTTTATAACCATAATGGTTTTCGTTAGTGGTTGCAATTTTGAGGGAATCAACCCGATGACTTAACCACTCGTCAGCTGAAAGAACTTCTAATTTGTTAGGTAAATTTGAAATGCTGGCATAAGCTGAATATTCGATGCTTGAAACACCCTCTTTCCCTTTTTTGGTTGTAATAAGAACAACGCCATTCGCACCTCTTGAGCCGTAAATTGCAGTAGCAGAGGCATCTTTCAAAATATCGAATGATTCAATATCATTTGGGTTGATAAAGTTCAGTGGGTTTGTTGCCTGACCACTACTGATGCCGTTTGCCGATACGCCTGTTGGTGATGAAGTTGACATATCGAGAGGAATTCCGTCGACAACATAAAGTGGCTGTTGTCCCGAACGAATGGTGCTGGCCCCACGAATCCTGATAGAGGATGCTGCACCTGGTTCACCATTATTTTGTGTAATCTGTACTCCGGATATTCTTCCCTGGATTAATTGCTCAGGAGTTGCCGAAGATACATTATTAAAGTCTTCCTGTTTAATTGATGTAACAGCACCGGTTACGTCACTTTTCTTAACAACGCCGTATCCAACAACGACAACTTCGCTAAGTTTCATGAGATCATTCTTGAGGGAAATCTTAAAAGAACTAACCCCCTTTACTGGTTTCCGTTGAGAAACATAACCTACGAAGGAAAAAGCGACGACAGAATTCTCATCGGGTACCTTAATGGAGAAATTGCCATCCAGATCGGTAACTGTACCCGAAGTGGTTCCTTCAATAACAATTGTAACACCAGGTAAAGCTTCGCCCGTATCTTCATCGATAACCGAACCGGTAATCGTTTTTTGTTGAGCATAAGTAAAGTTCACAAATAGTAATGCGAACATAAACATCAACAATCGCAATTTTTTTAGTTTAAATGTCATCATAAATAGTTTTAATTTTAGAATGAAAACCTGCCATGAAAGCAGAACAGAATCCCACTATTTTAGGTTTCCGTTTAATGATATGGCAGCAACAATTCATAATTTGACTTCGTTTAATTCAACTTAATATCAAATGGTCATTTAAAGTTTGCTTCATAAAAATTTCAGAATTGTAAAGCAAATTACGTCTTTTTATAATACTAAATTCACGTTTTTTAACAGGGTTTACATAAAATGTTATTGCAAACGAATTCGCAAACGTTTGCGTAAAAACTGTTTTTCAACATATCGGATCACATTCTTGATAAATTCCGATTTTTTTCATTTATGCACTGAATTTCAAACAAGCTAAAATGTCATTTTGTTCCTGTTCCCACTCTTTTCGTTGATGGTGGTTTGCTCAATGAGTAATTCCGATGCATTTTATTTCTATCTTTATGTCACTTTTATTTTGTTTATGAGGAGTAACCAGGTAACCATAAAAGATATAGCCCGTGAATTGGGGATTTCACCTTCAACCGTTTCACGAGCATTGAAGGATCATCCCGATATCAGTATTCAGACGAAGAAAAGTGTGAATCAGTTGGCTAAGAGTCTTAGTTATCAGCCTAATGCTATTGCACTTAGCCTGAAACATTCGAAAAGTTTCACTATTGGGATCATCATTCCAGAAACCGTACATTATTTTTTCTCAACGGTTATCAGCGGGATTGAAGATGTTGCCTACGATGCTGGTTACAAGGTGATGATTTGCCAGAGTAACGAACGGTACGACCGCGAACTGGCCAATTCGCAAATGCTCTATTCAAACAGGGTTGATGGATTGTTGGTATCGCTGGCAAAGGAGACACAGAACTACGATCACCTGAAATTTTTTCTGAACAATAACATCCCTGTTGTCTTTTTCGACAGGGGAGTCGATGCTTTTCCCTGTGATCGGGTACTGATCGATGATTACAGGGCAGCTTATTCGGCAACCGAATATCTTATTAATCACGGACATAAGAATCTGATCCATCTGGCAGCGACCCATAATCTTCAGATAGGGATCGACCGGTGCAAGGGATTTAGTGATGCTTTAAAAGCTCACGGCATTGAACAACTGCCAAACAATATATTTCAAGCCGACAAATTTGATTCAGCTTATTCCGTTGTCGAGGGGTTGATCAAGGAGAAAAACCTGCCTGATGGCATTTTTGCTGTGAATGACCTTACCGCCTTGGGTGCGATGATGGCGCTCAAGAAGCACAATATCCGTATTCCAGAAGAGGTTGGTATTGTTGGATTTGGCGATGGAAGGGAGGCTATTTTAACCGATCCTGCGCTAACAACGATTGATCAGAATGGCTATGAAATGGGTAAGGTCGCTGCTAAGCTGTTGCTGGAGCGCATCGAGAGCGATGCAGAATTCTTTGAACCGGAGTTGAAAATCATAGATACTAATTTGGTTGTAAGGGGTTCGACTCGATAATTGTAACTGTCTGTTGGTTGATAGCTATTGGCAATTAGTTTTCAGCTTGAAGCTTTCCTCCTGAGGTTTTAATTTTGCCCTTTTTGAAATCTGTCCGAAAAAAATTTAGAAAAAATTCAAAAAAAATAAATTTTTCCGCAAACGATTGAAATAAGACTTTTCTTCTTAAAAAGACCTCAATGGTGCATTATCTGTGACTTTGGGGCTGTATCTGCAATTGTTTTTTCAATTTTCAATGTTTAGCTTTGGGTCAAGTTTGCTTCTTTCATCAGGTATAAAACCTGATTCTTTAAATTTCTGAATTGTCTAAATCAGTAACTTGGTGACATTTTATAATGTAACCAGTATATCAATTACTAAAAATTAATGAGATGAAATTTAAGCCCAGACTCAGTTTTTGGCAGATTTGGAACGTGAGTTTCGGATTCCTCGGGATTCAGATAGGATTTGCTCTTCAAAGTGCTAATGTTAGTCGGATACTATCCAACCTTGGAGCTGACCTGCATTCGCTTTCGTTTTTTTGGTTGGCAGCCCCGTTGATGGGACTCATTGTACAACCAATAGTTGGCGCTGCAAGCGATCGCACCTGGAACCGGTTTGGGCGTCGCGGCCCGTACCTGCTCGGTGGAGCCGTTGTTGCCTGTTTTGCCATGTGGCTGATGCCGAATTCTGGTGCTTTGGTTGCAATAATACCACCGCTTGTGTTGGGCGCAATCATGTTTGCACTGATGGATGGTTCGTTCAATATCACGATGCAGCCTTTCAGAGCCTTGGTAGCTGATATGGTTCCTGAGGATCAGCGTACCCTTGGGTATTCTATTCAGAGTTTCCTGATAAATTTTGGCGCTGTTCTTGGATCTGTTTTGCCCTATATTCTAACCAATATTTTAGGGGTTCAAAACTCCGCACCTTCGGGGCAAGTACCTCCGTCGGTGATTTGGTCGTTCTACATAGGTGGAGCCATTTTGCTCATTTCGGTCATCTGGACGGTTTTCAGAACAAAGGAATATCCTCCAAAAGTTTATTGTGAACAAAACAACCTCGATTTCGAAGTATGGACAAAAGGTCAAACTGAGAAAAAAACGACAGCAGAAAAACTTCGAAATTTTATCCACCTGTTTACCGAAATGCCTCCGATGATGGCAAAACTGGCCATTGTTCAGTTTTTCTCATGGTTTGCTCTTTATTTGATGTGGGTTTATACCACACCGGCTATTGCTCAGCATGTGTATGGTGCTCCAATTGGTGATTCGTCATCCGATCTTTATCAGGAAGCTGGCAACTGGGTAGGTGTTCTTTTTGGTGCATACAGCCTCTTTGCAGCCATCTTCTCCATTTTAATGACCCGTATTGCCAGAGCAATAGGCAGAAAATCAACCTATTCTATGGCATTGGTTTTGGGAGGATTGGGATATATTTCAATGTATTTTTTGAACACTCCCAATATGCTTATTATTTCGATGGTTGGAATTGGAATAGCCTGGGCGGCAATACTTGCCATGCCTTATTCGTTGCTTTCGGAATCTCTTCCGGCCGATAAAATGGGCGTATACATGGGGATTTTCAATTTTACAATTGCCGGGCCTCAAATTATTTCAGGTTTGGTTGGAGGGATAATCCTTCGCAACGTTTTCGGCAACCATGCCATTTTTATGTTGGTTATTTGTGGGGTATCTATGTTGCTTGGAGCTTGTTCTGTGTTGTTTATAAATACTAAGAAAACGGTAGTCAATTAAGAATGACAAATATAGATGCGTGTATTTTTGACCTTGATGGGGTTATTGTAGACACAGCCAAGTATCACTACTTGGCTTGGAGGGATTTAGCGACGGAGTTGGGTTTTGTATTTACCTTGGATCATAACGAACGGCTTAAAGGGGTGAGCCGGATGACATCGCTCGAAATTTTGCTCGAAGTAGGGGGTGTTACGCTCGATGAAAATCGCAAATTGGAACTTGCCGACCAGAAAAACCGGCAGTATGTTTCATACATCGAAAAAATGACCCCTGATGAGATTTTGCCCGGAGTCATTGATTTTCTGAAGAGTATTCGATCAGCAGGGATTAAAACTGCCATTGGTTCGGCTAGTAAAAACACTCCATTGATACTCGACAGGTTACAATTGAACTCTTATTTCGATGTAGTGATCGATGGCAACAAAGTGTCGGAAGCGAAACCAAATCCCGAAGTGTTTTTAAAGGGAGCTTATGAATTGGGCGTATCTCCTTCAAATTGTATTGTATTTGAAGATGCAGCCGCAGGGGTTGAGGCCGCCATTCGTGGAGGGATGAAGTGTGTGGGAATAGGGAAACCCGAAAATTTACCGGGAGCAAATCTGGTAGTGGCTGGGTTTGAAAATTTCACTGTAGAGGAGATGTTTAATATCGAGAAAAAATGAAGAATTATCTGATCCACAATGAGTGGAAAATCATAGAGGAGGGGTTTCATCCTGATTACAATAAAATATCGGAAAGCATTTTCAGTCTTGGAAATGGAAGAAAAGGGGGAAGGGGGAATTTTGAGGAAAAATATTCCGGATCCACTCTTCAGGGCAACTACATTGCCGGGGTTTATTATCCCGACAAGACCCGTGTGGGTTGGTGGAAAAACGGCTACCCTGAATACTTTGCCAAAGTTCTGAATGCAGCCGACTGGATTTCAATCGGGGTTGAGGTAGATGACACAACACTCGATTTAGCAACCATGCAAATCGAATCGTTTCGCAGGGAACTTGATATGAAACATGGAACACTGATCCGGAATTTTATCGCTTCGTTTCCCGATGGTAGAAAGGTGAAAGTATCATCTCTCAGGTTCCTCAGTATGGTTCGATCCGAGATTGGAGCTATTCGTTATTCCATTGAACCGTTAAATTTTAATGGCAAGATTAAACTAACGCCAACAGTCGATTTTGATGTTTTGAACGAAGACTCCAATTACGATGAAAAGTTCTGGCTTGGTGAATACATCGAAAATATTGGGAATGAAGGCTATCTGGCTGCCCATACTAAAAAGACCAATTTTCTGGTCTGTTCGGGTATGAAATTCCTGGTTCAGGTCGACGGGAAAGAACATGCCGTTCATATCGAAAATGTTTCGAGGGATAAATTTATCTCCTCCTCGTTTGAGGATTCAGTAAAACAAAACAGCGTTCTTACCATTTATAAATATGGTGTCAACGCATCGAGCGAATATTTTCCAAGGACGCGGTTGGTCAATGAATCGAAAGCCATATTGAACGATGCTTTTGAAACCGGGTTCGATGATTTATTGGAAGAACACAAGCAATACTGGGCCGGAAAATGGGAAACCGGCGATATTAAGATTGAAGGCGATGTAACTGCCCAACAGGGAATACGGTTCAATATTTTCCAACTGAACCAAACCTACACAGGTGAAGACGAACGGCTGAATATTGGACCTAAAGGTTTTACAGGTGAAAAATATGGTGGATCAACCTACTGGGATACCGAAGCATTCTGTTTCCCTTTCTACCTGGCCACTGCCGATCAGAAAGTCGCTCGAAACCTGTTGGTATATCGTTACAAGCAGTTGCAAAAGGCCATTGAGAACGGTCAAAAGCTGGGATTTAAAGATGGAGCGGCACTTTATCCAATGGTAACCATCAATGGCGAAGAGTGCCACAACGAATGGGAAATCACTTTTGAAGAGATTCATCGTAACGGGGCAATTGCTTTTGCCATCAACGAATATGTTCGCTACACAGGCGACAAGAAATACCTCGCATTTCATGGTTTTGAGGTTTTGCTTGCGATTTCGCGTTTCTGGTGCCAGCGGGTCAACTGGTCTGAACAAAAACAAAAATTTGTGATGTTGGGCGTTACCGGTCCGAATGAATATGAAAACAATGTGAACAACAACTGGTACACCAATAAACTGGCTGTTTGGACACTGAAATATACGTTGGAAACGATCGGGTATTTGAAAGAAAGTCATCCCGATTTATTGGAAGAGATTTCTAAGAGGTGCCAATTCAAAGAGGAAATTGAAACTCCACGTTGGAAAGATATTGTCGAAAAAATGTACTTCCCTTATGATGATGAACGTCAAATATTTCTGCAACAGGAAGGGTTTCTCGATAAAGATTTAACCCCTGCCGATCAGATTGATCCGGCAGAAAGACCGATTAGCCAGCACTGGTCGTGGGACCGGATTTTGCGTTCGCCTTACATTAAACAGGCAGACGTTCTTCAGGGACTTTATCTTTTCGAAAATGAATATGAGAAAGATTTTATTACCCGACATTTCGATTTTTATGAACCATTAACGGTACACGAATCATCGCTATCATCTTGCATCCATACCATTTTGGCTGCATCAATTGGTAAGCCTGAAAAAGCGTATGAAATGTACCTGCGGGCTTCGCGCCTCGACCTCGATGATTACAACAACGATACATCCGACGGTTTGCACATTACCAGCATGGGTGGTACCTGGATGGCGATTGTAATAGGTTTCGGAGGAATGCGTGTTCGGAATAATAAATTGTACCTTAACCCAATACTTCCTGATGGCTGGAAGGGATATTCATTTAAGGTTAATTTCCGTGGCGCTCATTTAAATATTGAAGTGAGTAATCAGGTTGAAGTGACCAACCTTTCAACTCAATCGCTCGAACTTGAAATATGTGGAAAGAGTGTTAACTTGATGGCTCAATCGAAAGAGAAAGTTTCGAGAAGCTAAAAAATGAAATTACTTATGAAACGATTATTACTAATTGTAATTGCCATAGTCTTTGTTATTCAACTGTTTGGTCAGAAAGTCAATCGAATCGATCCGCCATTATGGTATACAGGTTTCGAAAACTCAAACCTGCAACTAATGGTTTATGGCAACGATATTTCATTGCTGACTCCTATAATTGATTATCAGGGTGTAACAATACAGTCAGTTACACGGTCACAAAGCCCCAATTATCTGTTTGTCGATCTGAAAATTGCTCCAGATACCAAAGCCGGATCATTCGATATTCAGTTTAAAAGCGGGAAAAAAGTGGTTTCGACCTACCGTTATATGTTGAACGAACGAAGTAAAAATTCAGCCCAACGTATGAGTTTTGATAACTCCGATGTGATGTACTTGCTTTTCCCCGATCGATTTGCAAATGGCGATACGTTGAATGATAACGTGGACGGATATCCTGACCGGGCTAATCGCGATGATCAGTACGGTAGGCATGGCGGCGATATTAAAGGGATTGTTGATCATCTCGAATACCTGAAAGAATTGGGGGTTACGGCTATATGGACAACCCCGCTTCTCGAAGACAATCAGCCACATGCATCGTATCACCAGTATGCCACTACCGATTATTACAAAATTGATCCCCGCTTTGGATCAAACGATGAATACAAAGCCATGATTGACCGTTGTCATCGTGAAGGATTGAAGGTAATCATGGATATGATTCCAAACCATTGCGGATCGGCGCATCCGTGGATGAAAGACCTGCCTTTTCAGGATTGGATTAACGGTGGAACAACTTATACTCAAACAAATTACCGCATTGCGACTACGAACGATCCATACGTTTCAAAACATGATCAAAACTTGAATTTTAACGGATGGTTTGTAAGCGAAATGCCCGATTTAAATCAGGATAACCCTTTCATGCTTACCTATTTGAAGCAGTTTGCTATCTGGTGGGTTGAATTTGCCGGACTCGACGGAATCAGGGTCGATACCTATCCCTACAACGATCCGGTGAAAGCTGCGGAATGGACAAAAGCCATTCTTGCCGAGTTCCCGAATCTGAATATTGTGGGCGAATGCTGGGAGCATAGCCCTTCGCAAGTATCTTACTGGCAAAGCGGCACGAAGAATTACAACGGATACGATTCAGGACTACCTTCTGTGATGGATTTCCCTGTACACGATGCCATTTCGGCAGCGTTTAACGAAGACCAACAGGGGTGGGACAGAGGCGTAGGGCAACTTTGGACAACCCTTGCACAGGATTATTTATATCACGACCCGTATAATCTGGTTATTTTTGCTGAAAACCACGATACCCAGCGTTTCAGCACGCAGGTTGGGAATGATGTAAAAAAATACCTGTTGGGTTTCACCTTTCTGCTTACAACCCGTGGAATTCCGCAAATTTATTACGGATGTGAAATCATGATGGGTGGCGATAAAGGAAAAGGTGATGGCGACATTCGCCGCGAAATGCCCGGTGGCTGGACGAATTCCGATCGTTCAGTTTTTAATGCCTTAGGGAGAACAGAAAATGAAAATGCTGTATTCAATTACCTGAAAAAACTGATCCGGTGGAGGAACGAAAACCCGGTAGTTCAAAGCGGAAAGCTTCTGCATTTTATTCCGCAGGATAATGTGTACACCTATTTCAGGATGAATGATCAGAAAACTGTCATGGTTATTCTCAACAATAATCCAGAAACAAAAACCATTGACCCTGCCAAATTTTCGCAGGGGGTTGGAATGTATAAGGTTGGAAAAGATGTTATCAGCGATAAGGAAATCAAACTTGATCAACCTTTTACTATTGAAGGCAAAACGGGAATGGTGTTGGAGCTGGAATGACCCCTATCTGGCACTAGCGTGACATCTTTCCCCCAAAGAGGAAAGATTCGTTTTTTCGGGCATAGATAATGTTGAAATTGGATGTAATTGAATGAATGCTCTTTCGGACGGAAGGGTAGATTGTAACTAAAGAGATTGATACCTTTAATTTGTTTGAGAACAAACATGTTAATTATGAAAAAACCCATATCCATTATCCTGTTCCTGTCATTTCTTATCCTATCACAGACAGGATTATTTGCTCAAGGATTTTCAACCGTCGACGGTTCTGTCGTTTTAAAAACCAATCGGGGAAACCTTATCCTCACGCCTTATTCATCAAATATTATCCGTGTGGCTTTGAGCGATACCGACAAGGTGCACAACACCGATGCTGTTTCCTTGAGACCACAATCCATAAAATATCAAAAGGAAGAAGACAGCTTAACGGTGAAAATGATAACCGATTCACTGACTGTCAGTATCGACAAAGCAACTCAAACCATCAGATTCTTTGATTATAAAAACCGCTTGATTACAACCAGCGAAGGTTTTTTCAGCGATTCCATTTATTCGGGATTTCGTTTTGATTTGACTGAAGATGAAATGATATTTGGTGGGGGTGAAGGGGCAATCCCCATCAACCGCCGGGGCTACCGCTTGCATCTCGACAACGAACCGCATTGGGGTTATGGCTGGGGCGAAGAAAACCTCAACTTCTCCGTTCCCCATTTTATCTCATCATCAAACTACTCTATTTTTTATGATAACGGGGCTATTGGCTATGCTGATATTGGCAAAAACGATTCAACAATATTGGCGATAGCTTCAAGAAGCAGTGCGAAAAGTTTCTTCTTCATCTATAATTCCAATCAAAACGAATTGCAAAAATCGTTTGCAAAACTCACCGGAACACAACCCATGCCTCCCCGCTGGGCCATGGGAAACCTGATGAGCCGCTTTGGTTATCAAACAGAGAAGGAGGCCAGAGAAAAACTCGACAGTATGTTAGTTGCTGGTTATTCGGTTGATGCGATTATCCTTGACCTTTACTGGTTTGGAAAAGGATTTGATGGTTGGATGATGGGCGACCTCGACTGGTATGCGTCAAGTTGGCCAACTCCACAGAAAATGATTTCTGATTTTCAGCAGAAGGGTGTACAAACCATTTTGATAACCGAACCCTACGTACTTGAAACTTCTAAAAACTTTGCTGAAGCCAATCAGAAAGGCTTTTTCGCAACCGATTCAGCTGGGAAAACCAATATCATAAAGGATTTCTATTTTGGCCGTGCCGGACTGATCGACCTTTTTAAACCCGAAGCCTGCAACTGGTACTGGCAATTCTACCAACGACAAGTCGAAAACGGAATTGCCGGTTGGTGGGGTGATCTGGGAGAACCAGAAAAATTCCACGACGATTTGAATTTTGTTGCCGGGAAAGGGCCAGAAGTTAAAAATCTGTATGGTCATTACTGGAGCAAAATGCTTTCTGATAAATACGATCAACTGTATCCCGAGAAAAGGCTTTTCCATTTGAACCGTGCAGGTTTTGCCGGGTCACAGCGTTACAGCTCTTATCCTTGGTCTGGCGATGTTTCGCGCACCTGGGGTGGTTTCAAAGCTCAGTTGCCCAATTTACTTTCGATGAGTTTGTCGAATGTTCCATACACCCACTCCGATCTGGGAGGTTTTTGTGCCGAGCCCAAAAACGAAGAGCTGTATCTGAGGTGGTTGCAGTTTGGTGTGTTCAATCCCATTTTCAGGCCACACAGTGAGAAAGTCCCGTCGGAACCAATTTATTACAGCGATTCCATTCAGAAATTGGTGAAACCTTTTTTCGAATTGCGTTACAAACTCTTACCTTACAACTACACATTGGCATGGCGACAGGAACAGTTTGGTGAGCCATTGGCAGCGCCACTTTTCATGAAGGCCAACCTGCCGAAAATATTGTGGAGAATGTATGATGAGTATTTCTGGGGCGACGCTTTTCTCGTAGCACCGGTTTTGGAAGCCGGGCAGAAAGAGAAAATGGTTTTCTTGCCCAACGGTATTTGGTTCGATTTCTTTACCGGGGAAAGGTTTATGGGGAATGGTTATGTGAATAGAAAAATTGATCTTGCAACCTTCCCTGTGTTTGTAAAAGCCGGAAGTTTTGTCCCCATGGTTCAACCAATGGTTAATACGGCAACGTATGATCCATCCGTGGTGGAGGTTCATTTCTGGTACGATCATTCCGTAAAGCAATCAAGTTATACCCTTTATGACGACGACGGCAAAACCAAAGGTTCTTTTGTAAAAGGGAAATATGAGCTGATTAATTTTACTTTTAGCAATCAGGCTGATAAAATGGTTTTTGCCATAGAAAATACAGGAGGAGAATATATTGGAAGACCTTCTGTTCGCAATGTGAAGCTGGTCATTCATAATCTTCCCAAAGGATATCATACTGAAGGGTTGAAAATTGAAGGAGGTTTGTCTGTAATTGAGATTCAACTGCCAAAGGATCAGTCTAAAACAATAGTAGTTAAACCACAATAGGCACATAGGTTTTTCTAATGTGTCCTATGTGCCTATTGTGGTAAAATAAAGAAAATTAAAGAGAAATAATCATGAGAAATCAATTAACGAAGTTATTCATTGTATTGCTGGTTGTTTCGTTGATAGCCTGCAAACCATCAACAAAAGCAAAAGACAGCAACGATTGTTGTCCAAAACCAGCCGCGTTGCTGAAATCAATAGCCAACTATCCTGAGTGGTCGAACGATGCGACCATCTATGAAGTCAACATCAGGCAGTATACACCTGAGGGGACTTTTGCTGCCTTTGAAAAACAGTTGCCTCGTTTGAAAGAGCTGGGTGTTGAAATTCTTTGGATCATGCCCATCAACCCCATTTCTGAAAAAAACCGGAAAGGAAGCCTTGGATCATACTATGCCGCACAGGATTACAAGAAGGTTAACCCTGAATTTGGAACGCTTGACGATTTTAAATCGTTGGTTTCCAAAGCTCACGAACTCGAATTGAAAGTGATTGTCGACTGGGTGGCGAACCACACCGGATGGGACAATGGCTGGATTACAGAGCATCCCGACTGGTACACAAAAGACAAGGATGGTAAAATCATTTCTCCCGTGGCTGACTGGACTGATGTGGCCGACTTGAATTACGACAACAAAGAGATGCGTGCTGCCATGATCGATGCGTTGCAATACTGGGTGAAAGAAACGGATATTGATGGATATCGTTGCGACGTGGCCGGAATGATTCCTGTTGACTTTTGGGATGAGGCCCGCGCCACCCTCGACAAGATCAAACCAGTGTATATGCTGGCTGAAGACGAAGGTGAAAAGGGTTTGTTGGTGAAGGCTTTCAATATGAATTACGGATGGGAGTTCCACCATATTATGAATCAGGTTGCCCAGGGTAAAGCTGGAGCTGCTGAGGTTAAAGCTTATTTTGCCAAGATCGATACCATCTATCCCGAAGGCAGTTATCCAATGCAATTTACCAGTAACCACGATGAAAACAGCTGGAACGGAACGGAGTATGAACGTATGGGCGAAGCTGCCAAAACAATGGCTGCGCTTTCGTTTATTATGCCGGGAATGCCGTTGATTTACACCGGACAGGAAGTCGGGAACAACAAACGGCTAAAATTTTTCGATAAGGATCAGATTGATTGGACTAATCCAGCCATGCAGGAGTTCTATTCCAAACTGATCGGAATCAAAAAAGCGAACAAAGCGTTGTGGAATGGCGCAGCAGGCGCTCCGGCTCATTTTCTTCATACCGGTCAGGAAAACTCGCTGTTGGTTGTTGACCGTGCTGTTGAAGGAAACAAAGTGATCTCCATTTTCAATATGGCAAAAGAGCCGGTAACCAATACCGTTGGATGCCCCAGAATTGTCGGAAATTATACAAATGCGATTACCGGAGAAAAGGTAACGTATGAAAAAGATCAATCGTTCACACTGAAAGGGTGGGAATATTTGATTTTGATAGCGGAATAAGAAAAAAGAAAAATATCGCTAAAATATAAAACAAAAACCCCACTAATCATCTGATTAGTGGGGTTTTTTGTACATCTAACGGAACTTTTTCCCGGACCATTTCTTAAAGATCTTGATTTGATATGGAATTTGAGTACCACTTTAAACTTTACTAATTGTCCTATTCCGTAGTAGGGGAAAAGATAAAATATCATACAATTAGTAACAGAAGATAATTAGTAATGAATTGACTAATAATTGATAAAACACAACATTGAGATTCAAAAAAGTCATGCCTTGTTGTTTTTTACTACCTTTAGTTTTTTAAACCAAACTAAAACTTTAAATTACGGAACCGTTGTTACACTTTATAATCCAAAATTAATCCCCTATAAAATAAAGTAGATAGTTTCAATATAAGATCAATTAATATAATAACAAACTTAAAAACTAAATCATTTAACAGCATTAAAAAGCTGCATATTAGATAAAGCATTCAAAGGTGAACTATTAAATGAACTATTGAATTAGATGATACACGTTTATTTAGATTGGAATGTTTTTGTTAGAATGAAGAATGGTCATGAAGATGAATTATTAAAAATATTATCCACCAAAGACAAATTCTTTATTCCATATTCTACTGCTCATATTAGTGATATAATGTCGAGTTTTTCAAACGATGAGCAGCAGCTAAAATATATTGATGAAGATTTAAATTTTATTATTGACCTTACGAAATACTGGTGCATATCGACATATAAAAAAGAAATTAAAACAGATAGAAGCGACCCAAAATTAATATTTCAAAAATACGTTGAGGATAAAGATTACATGAAAGGTTTTGGATTAAATACTATTACCGAAGCATTAGACGGGGATGAATTAACAAGTGGAATCGGTAATATTATCATTAATGTTTTGGGCAATATGCCAATGCCACCAGAACTATTGGAAGCATTAAATAATCCAGAGGTAAGTGAAGTTTTGAATGTACTTTTTCCAGATTTAAAGAACAATCCAACAATGGGCGGTTTCTTCCAATCTTTTGGTAAAATGTATGAAAATTTTAATAATAGTGAAGATTGGAAGGTTGTTAGGGAATATTCGCAAAAACATTTAAACATTAATCCAGACCGATTATCTAATATGGAAAATCCAATGGATTTTGTAAATGCATTATTCGAGCAGAACAATGCTGATTTAAAAAAATATTTACCGAAACCTGTTGTTAATCCTGATTGGTATAACGATATAACCAATGAATATCTAATGTTAGATATGTTCGGTTTTTTTCAGGATAGAATAAGAGTACGTGATGGCAAACGAAAGGAAACGTTTTCAAATACCACCCAAGATGCATTTCATTGTGGTTTCGCAGCAACAAGTTACTATAATATTACAGCAGATGATAAAACCTACAATAAAACGAAACAAGTTTATAAAAAATTAGGAATTAGAACAGAAGTGTTCAAACCCAATGAATTTATTGAACATTACAATAAACAACTTAATTATACTGACCCAGAAGTTCATCTTAGCCACACCATAAATTTTATCCAACATTGCATTGATGATTTTAATTCAATCGATGAAAATAGTAAGGTATATATTTGGGGAACATATCTATTTGATATGTTTAATACAATTGAAGTATCCAGAAATGAAAACAGTGATTCATTAGTTATTAAACTTATGAATTGTTATCAGCCCAATTATGTTTCGTTGTATGAATTAGAACCGTTGGTCAATAAATTATTTGCGGTTTACGGTGATGATAAAAATGGAATGAGTGAATTTAAAAATGAAGAAGTAAATAACTATTCATGGGGAGGTAGATGCTGGGAAAATGAAAATATATTGATTCAGCTAAAGATGGATGATGGATTAAAGTTAATCTTTAGTAGAATTTAATAGTGATGTCGATGCAATATTTGAGTAAAAAAACTAAATTGAATCACGTAATTTAGATGATACAAAAGTTAAGATATTTAGAAGCAATATCATTTATCGATGAGGTGCGCACCGATGGGCACAGTCCATTGTTAGTATTAACCAACGATTACAATTCGTATTATATTAAAAATTCGAAAGGCAAAACACCTGCAACTTATTTAATAAATGAATTTGTTTGTAATTATTTGCTGAAGCTTTGGGGACTAAAATCCCCCGAGATTGCTGCCATAACCGTTAACAATGATATTTTACCAGAAACCTTATCGAATTACCACAAAATATACTTCTATGAACAAACAACCTTCGGTTCTAAGAAATTAGAAGGTACTGTTGAGATGAATGAATTTATGGAAATTGATAAGAAAACAGATTTCAATAAATTTTCACAACCTATTGACATTTTAAAATTGTGCTTGTTCGATATTTGGGTAGAAAACGATGACCGAAAACCGACCAATCCTAACATATTATTCGATTTGTCGGGTGAAAAAATTGGCATTGTTGCAATTGATAATGCCTTTACATTTTTATCGGTCGATTACGACCAGTTAGATCCTGCATTTGGCGTATGCCAATCATTTAACGACAACTTGTTGTATTCTGATTTCGTGAAAGATATTTATAAATATATCGTGAAGGAAAGCAATATCATAGATTACATTAAGGATTATTTTTACCTTTGCATCGACAGATGTAAAGAAAATTATTACGAAATAATCGAAAACATTCCAGTAGATTTAGGGTTTAAACAAGAACTTCAGGAAGCATTGTTCAACTTTCTGTTCGATGAAAAACGCAATAAATCGGTATTAACGGAGTTTTATTCGAGGTTGTAAAATGAAAACATATTATACTATAATCAAAGTAATTTATAATTCGCTGGTAAAAGATAGTATCAGTGTGGGGATGGTATTATCTGACGACAACAGTTTTCAGATTCGGTTTTCAGAAAATAAAGTCAGGATTGCAAAAACGTTATTAGGTGATAATAAAAAACATCTTGATTTCATTATCCAACAAATTGAAAAGACATTATTAAGTGTTAACGATGAACACGATACTGGGATTTTCAAATTTGAAAATAAAATCAATGCCAGCTATTTTAATTATTTGAACCGTTACAGCAACAACATCGTACAATACGAACGCCCCAGCTACATCAAAGAAGACAATACGACAACAACGTTCAACAACCTATTCCGTTTGTTTATTGATAACGAAATTAAAAGTGAAGATACTTTGGTTAAAGCTGATTTAGAATTGAAGAATCGTGAAATTATTAATACCAAATTAATCAGCAGGGTTAAGGATAAAGTTCACACGAATATCAAATTTTCAGATAAGATACTACCAACACTTTATTTTAATTATGAATTGGATTGCATTGGTTTGAACGGTGTATTCACGGGTGCAAAATCAATAAACTTTAATGTTTCAGAAGTAACGTTACAAAAAGAAATTAGTAATTATTATGCTATTACATCCATACTGGAAAATAGCTACAACAAATACGGAAGCAATAATAATTTCTATCTGATTTCCGATGAACCGAGTAGTGTAGGTTCAAAAGAACATCAACTTTGGGAGAAGCTAAAAAACGGAAAAAAATTCAACCTAATCCATACCGAGGAAGCCGATTTAGTTGCCCAAAAAATTGAAGCTACTGGCGCAGCTAAATTTTTACAATTGGATTAATCATTTTTCCCCAATATCACTTCCAATATAGAACCATTTTTTATAGTATTGGATTTAACTTGTCAATGGCCTAGTTTACGTATTTAAAGACTAATGTCACATCGCATCGGATGTTATTTACATTCGAAAAACCGTTGTACAGATGAGATTCGAATTAATTATGAAGAAGGTTTAGCAAAAAAGACCCACCAAGAGTTTTGTTGATTAGGTTAACCACTAACCATTTTTTAAAGTAAAATTGCCAGCCATAATAAAAATTTGTCATTCGGATTTTGGATTACAATTTTCCAACCCCACAAAAGTGATATTACACGAAATATTATTATAAGTATACTATCAACTATTATTTTCATTATTAAATAAGTAAAATCTAAAAATTGAATTTGACGGAAAAAAACATCGAACCTATTCTTACAACAAGGTGCTCGATGTTATATTCAAGGATACTAGTTAATTACATATAAAAAAAGAAAGCTTCAGATGAAAAATCTGAAGCTTCCCCGTTAGTACCCCTAGCGGAACTTTTTTCCGAACCATTTCTTAATGACCTAGATTTGATCTGGAATTTAAGAACCACTATAAACACTACTATTTGTCCGAAGATTTCTTTGTTAAAGCAAATAAACATTTAGTGCAAAAAGGTTTTAAGTTATCAACAATAATATTTTCATTTATAATAAGCTAGAATTCCATTTTAATAGGTATATTTAGTATATGATTAATGCAATAGAAAATATTACCGAAATGCCTGTCGTGCATGTAATTGCATTTATGGGAGTAGTATATTCTTTGCTAAAAATCATTTATAAGCTGACTCAGATCATAGATGAAGTGCTTATAAAGCTAAAATCATCAATAAAAATATTTTTGACTATTTGTGGCTTGTTTAAAAAAAAATGCCTGCACGTTTGGTTTTTTTAAAATAAAAATATATCATTGCAGCCGCTTTTCAGGGAGTTTTTTTGAAAATCACATATAAAACGCTGAATATCTTTAATATTCAGCGTTTTTTTAATAGTTTTTATTAGTTGTAATTTCCATAATAATTGATTCGGATCAAATGAACTTTGTAGGGGGATTTAAAAAATTATGATCTTTGTTCTATTAACTGCAAGAACAAATGTCAGAACAAGAATCACAATACAGGGAGCTTATCCGGTTGCTTTTACCCGAAGAATTATTCGATTATTTTGATGTCATCAACTTGATAGTTGAAGATCGAGTAGTACATGTTTACCTGGATGAAATTGATTATAAACCTGAATATTATAG
>Ga0209800_10000800_pt1 | contig 40442 bp, 36 predicted proteins | sample Higcelweek8metaG_FD_187174 | JGI IMG/M metagenome (GOLD analysis project Ga0209800, IMG submission 187174) | Freshwater pond sediment microbial communities from the University of Edinburgh, under environmental carbon perturbations - High... | ecosystem: Environmental > Aquatic > Freshwater >...
AATTTGCTACAATAAAATCAATGAAATTTATTAATAAAAATTTTTTAAAGAAGAAAATAATTTTGGCTTTTATATTCATAATAATTGCTAATTTTTTTGTTACAGAAAAGCATAAGAGATTAAGTGCTGGATCAGCAGATGCTTTAGCAGTTCGAGTTATAGCTAACCCAGAACATTATGATGCAATGACTTGGTATGGAAAACAAGGTTTCAAAGGGACGCCACAAGCATTAAAAGTAGATGGATATAATGCGATTCGTGATGGAAGGACAGTTTATGTAAATGTAGCCAATTTAAGATTAGATGAAGCTGAAGGGGAATACAAAGGTAAATTTTATACAAATATTTATTTAATTTCATATAATCAAGATGCAGATGAGAAGACAATAGATATTTTTGGTCGTATTTTAAAAAATTGGAAGTTCAATACGAACTTAACAGATGCTGATAATATAGGAAAATGTAAATTTGATAATACGATTACTTGCTCAGCTGATTATGATTGTCCGATTAATGATTTTTGTGATAGTGACAAATCAAAAGTTATACGAGATGTTATAAGGATGGAAAATCTATTTAATATAAAAAAATCTTTAGATACTTACAAAGAAAAAAATGCAGGATACCCAAAACTAGACGCAGGCTCATATTTAAAAGGATTTACTTTATCCACTTGGCCTAGCTGGACAGATAAATTTTCTCAAGATTTAGGTATCATAGCACCAGATGATCCGATTAATAGATTAGGAAGATGTAATGGAGTTTGTCCTGAATCAGGATGCACTGAAGATGAAGAAACAGAAAATGCAAAATATACACAAAAAACTTGTTGGAATGAGATAGAAAAAAAATTCACTGATACAGATATTCATACAAGCGTTGAATTACCAGATTCTAGTTTAGCTTATTATTACAAGACACTTAATCAAGGAGATGCTTATGAATTATGCGCTTACAGAGAGACAGCTAATATTTATGAGATAGATGGAGATTTTTGTTTAAAAAAATCAGTATTATCAAACTCAGCACCAATCATAGTAAAAGCAAATTTACCAAAAGTCAAAGCAGGAAGTTTTTTTCAAGGATGTATTCAAGCAATGGATCCTGATGGAGATACTTTAATCTGGGATCCATTAGATATCGGAGGGATAACTTGGGCAGTAGAAAAACCATCAGCTAATAATAAAATTAAATGTTTTGAAGGCACAGCAGTACTAGGTAAATATAGTGTAACAGCAACGGTTAGTGATGGAGAAGCAGAGACTTCAAAAACTTTTGATTTTTCTATTAGTAATGAAGCCACAGATCCAGATCCAGATGATGATGGGAGTTTAAAACTTTGGGCAAACAATTTAAACTTTAAGACATGGATAGAAGTGAATCATGATGAAACTAATTGTGTTAATGATTCAGATGCTTTTAGTAATTCAAAGATAAAAAAGTACCTAGATACTTATTCTTTTACAACACCAAAAGATGATGGTTGCTTTAAAGTTATATGGGATAATTTGATTGATACTAATAATTTTGAAGATGTTAACTACAAGATCGTATATACTTTAAAGATGAGATATGAAGATGAATTAGAAATAGCAAGCAATATAGATGTTTTTGAACAAGATAATAACCTTGAATTTACAAGCAATTTTTTTGAGATGAAAAACTATAATTTAAATCATTTATTTTCTACTGTTTTAGATAGTGCAGATAGTCCAAAAGAAGAGATATATTCTAAATGGGAATATCAAATTATTGCTTATTCAAAGTTTGGTGGTGTTAATTTGCCAGTTGCTAAGAGTAATATATTTAATTTTGAGATACATGATGGTGAATATACAGACTCTTCAATAAGCGATGATGATACTGATGGTCCTGACGATCCTGATGATCCTGATGATCCTGATGAAGAGATTTGTGATAATAATATTGATGATGATAATGATACATTTATTGATTGTGATGATAGTGATTGTGCTAGTGTTGATGAATGTTCAGTTATTAGTGCAGATGGAGGTATTAGTAATTGTCAACAATTACAATCACTTGATCAAGATCTTGCAAAATTAGATAAAGATTATTATTTAAAAAATGATATTGATTGTGCTGGTATTGAAAACTTTAATCCAATTGGAGAGAACAAGCTAGATGGAAGTATAGATAATCCTTTTACAGGTAAATTTGACGGAAAAGGATTTGAAATAAAAAATCTAAAAATTAGTAGAGTAGATGAAGATTATGTTGGTTTATTTGCAGAAATCGAAGGGGCAGAAATATCAAATTTAGGCATAAATGGTAGCATAAAGGGTAAAACGTTTGTTGGTGGAATTACAGGATATTCTGAAGATTCTATTATTAATAATTCATATAATAAAGCAAATGTAAATGGTCAAGGTGATAATATTGGAGGAATAAATGGTGCTAATTTTGAAACTATAATAAATAATTCTTATAATGCTGGGAATATTAATAGTGAAGGAAAACAATTTTCTTTTTTAGCTATTTTAACAGGAATTGTAGGAGGAATTACTGGCACATTAGCTAAATCAACAATAAATAATTCTTATAATATAGGTGATATAAGTATTAGTGGATCAGCTACAGTTAACTATCCAATTGGAGGTATTGTTGGAATGAATCTTAATGCTACAATAAATAATTCATATAATAGTGGAAAAATTAAAGGAGCTAATCTTTATTCGTTGGGTGGAATTTCTGGAACAATAACAAAATCAGCAGATAAAATAGTTGCTATAAATAATTCTTTTAATGTAGGAGATCTTGTTTTGTTTGATTTAAATAAAACAGAAAGCCATACAGGTTGGGGAGGTGTTGTAGGAACTATAGATTTACGACCTACTTATTCTCCTGTTGTTATAAATAATAATTATTGTATAAATAAATATGACAAAGAAGAATGTACAGTAGTTGCAGATAAAACTAGTTTTTATGAAAGCACAAATCCGCCACAAGATACTTGGGATTTTGATACTGTTTGGGAAAGCTGTCCTGACAATTATCCAGTTTTAAAAGGTGTTGAAGGACAAGCATGTACTAGTGATGATATTATTGATGTTGGTGGTGAAATTTGTGTTGATGGTAGTGGAAAAATAGGCGAGGAAGTTGATGATGATGGAGATGGGCTGATTAATTGTGAAGATCCTGATTGTGGAGATGACTCTAGTGATCCTAATGATGTTTATGATCCTATTTGTCTTTGTGGAGAAAATGATCCTGAAAATGATAAAAATAGTGATGCTTTGCCTGATTGTGGAATGAATGATTTTACTGATTTAAAAAGTGATGAATATTATAATGATGTAAATTATTGCAGGATTAAAGATGCAAGATGTCGTAAAGTTGTAGTGCTTACTTTTGATGATTTGCAAACTACTCATCCTTGGCTAGCAAAAGAAATCTCTTCAAAAAAGAATGAAGCTACAAAAAGTGATAATAATACTGATGGAAATTTTGGAGCTACTTTTTTAACTTCTAGATATAATTTTAATAACTTTAGTGATTTTAAATTTGATTCAAGTTTTTGTAAAAGCCCTGGTAAAACTACTTATAGTGACTTAGCAAAATCAATAAAATTTGAAGGATTTGATGAAGATTCTAGTAGTCTTAATAATGCAAATTATCAAAACATTACAACAAACTGTTCACCAGCACAAGATAGAACTTGTGTACCAAGTGGAACTAATATTTGTGCTCCTGAAAATATTACAGATCAAAGAATAATAAATACTTATAATATCAACCCATCATTTATAGAAATAGGAAATCATTCACATTATCATCAAGGTGTATTTTATCCTGAAAATTTACCTCATATACAATATGAGCATGATTTCATAGAAGGAATGATAAATACAGATTCTATAAATTTTTCTTGGCAAGGAAATAATTATAGTAGAATTGTAATAGAAAAATTAGATAGTTTAGCTTATGAATTTGGAAGGACAGGTCAACATCCAAGTAATCCAATAGTTTCTTCTTGCTCAGATATTTCTAATGATATCCTATGTGATCCAAGTACTAATCAAGTAGTTAATATTGAATCTATAACTCCAACAGGGATAGGCCCATTATATGATCCTTATTTATATCATCGTCTTGTTATTCCAACTTCAGCACTTTTTGCTCCATCTTTATTAAAAGAAGATGATTATATTGCTTTTGCAAAAAGAGGAAGAGGTCGTAAAATGGTGGTAGTACAATGTCATACATTACCTGATATTTATTATCAAGATGGAGTTAGAAGTTCAAGTATACCTCTTTTTCATCATATTGATGGAACTCAAACTGTTGATGATGGTACTCATACAGTAGGTGCAATTTCTAAAGAAGATCAAGAAAAATATTTTTTAAATTATTTAAATTATTTAGTAGAAAAAAATTATACAGTTATTCCTATGAAAGAAATGAAAAATCAATTATATGATATGGGTATAATTCAAAATATGTCTAATTGGAGAACAGAATTAGATAATTTATTGAAAACAACTAATCATAAATGTAATTTAAATGGATATTATTCTGTTTTTGGAGAACAATGTGAAGAAAAAAATATTAAAAATTTTGTAAGTTATGGAGGAAATTGGTTTAAGTATCAAGATTCTGCTATTACTAATTCTTTTGATAGAACAGTTAAAATTTTAGATGCAAGCGGAACAACGCAAGTTTGTGAAACAAAAGAAGAAAAAGCCAGAGAGATTGGATCTGCTCCTAATACAAATATAATATATGCAAGTGGTGCTGAGTTTAATGCTGATAATACTACAAATGGCTTTTATGTCTCCATTGAATTAGTTGGCAATAATGTTGTTAAATATAATGGTTTTGTTGCAAGTTGTTCTCAGGTAATTAATGTTAATAATAATTATATTTTACAAATAGGCTATAAAAATGGTGGATCTGAAACTATTATAAAAAATATTACTTTTAAATTTAATCCCTAAAAAATCTTATGCATAAAATAATAAAAAAATTTTTATTTTTTTTCTTATTACAATTTTGTTTTTTAAATTTTGTTTTTGCAGATAACATTGATTTAAAATCAGATTCTGAATACGATTTAAAATTAGAAACAAGTCCTGAATATTTAGAGCATATAAAAGACATGCAGATTAAAGCAGAGTCGCTTAGAAAAAATCAAAAAGAAACAATAGCAGAAAATATTATTACAGTTTCTAAATATTTTCAATTTAATTTTCAAAGAAAAGATAATAATGAAATAAAAGAATTAGGTCTTAGTGTTCAGACTAAAGAAATAAAAATAAAAAAAGAAGACAAAATAGAAAAATATAAATTAACAATTAGCTCAGATAAAGGTGAAATACTTGATGATTTTAATTTTTCATTTAGTAAATTTGATGGAAAATTTACAGCAAAAATAAATAGACCTTATTATGAAAATGCACAAGAAATAAAAATTTACAAAGACAATCAAGAATTATATTCAAAAGATATTTCTTATCTTCATTATATTTGTGGTGATAATGTTTGTGACAAAGGGGAAACGTCAGAAAATTGTTTACAAGATTGTCAAAACAAATTTTATAACTCAAAAACATTTAAAATCTTTTTTTTAATAATTTTAATCTTAATTTCTCTCTCTTTCATTTATCTAGGAATAAAAAAAGTTTTCCCTAAACAGTAAAAAATTTTTATGCTATAATAAAAACATCATAAAATTAATCAATTAATCAATGGAAGAAAATAATATAAAATTAGCTGCAACATTGAAAAATGTTTATTTTACTTATAATAAAGGAAAGACTAATGAATACAAGGCTTTAGATAATGTAAGTCTTGATATTTTTTTTGAACAATTTGTAATTATTTTTGGTCCGTCTGGCTGTGGAAAATCTACTTTACTGAATATTATAGCTGGACTTGAAACTCCTGATGAAGGTATTGTTTCTGTTTTAAACAGAGATTTGATGAATCTAAAAAGAGATGATTTTGCTAAATTTCATAGAACAGAAATGGGTATGATTTATCAACAATATAATTTAATTCCTAGTTTATCTGTTTTGGATAATGTTGCCTTACCTCAAGTTTTTATAAATATTTCTAGAAGCAAAAGAAATGCTTGGGCAAAGACATTATTAGAAAGATTTGGAATAGCTAAACATGAAAAAAAAATCCCAACAGAGTTATCAGGTGGACAACAACAAAGAATTGGCATAGCAAGATCAATTGTTAATAATCCAAAAATGATTTTGGCTGATGAGCCAATGGGAAACCTGGATTCTAAATCAGCCGAAAATGTTTTAGATATTTTAATGGAATTAAACGAAAAAGAAAAGAAAACTATTGTAATGGTTACTCATAATCCTGAACAACTTTATGTAGCAGATAGGATTATTTATATGAAAGATGGTGTTATTATTAAAGAAGAAGAAAATCGTGAAAAAGGAATAAGAAAACAACAAAATCAAACAACTAGTGGAGGCATGGCTAGAAAAGCTCCAACAGCGACAATTAGCAGTTTGATGCGTGCTTATCATGGACTCGCTCCAGAACAGATAAACATTTTGATTATGCCATACAAAGCAAAAGTTTTTGTTCATCATTTTATTACAGATAAGACGCTAGAAGAGACAAGCGTTTTTGAAGATGTTGTTCAGCGAAGATTACTAGGAACTATTACTGAACAAGAATTTGAAGATGTGTTAAAAAGAGAATCACGAAATGGAGGAGTAGGTTTAAATATTCGTACTGCTAAAAAAATCATAAAAAGAGTAAATTCTTCTCTTGGAATGGCTCATTACATAAATCAAAAATACAGACAAGGAAAAAATGATCAAGGTGAACATGATTTAATAAATGATGATGAAAAAACAGAAAAAGTTTTTTCTTATTTACTTAATACTTGTTACAAAGAGCATTACAAAAATTTAAATGAAGAACAAATTGTTAGATTAAAAAGATCAATTAAAAATAGATTAACTGGAGTTTGGCAAAGAAATGATTTTTTTGATTTTTTAGATGATTCTATGAAAACAGGTGGAGTTGGCTTAAATAGTAAAACAGCAAATTCTATTACTGAAGAAATGGAATTAATTTTAGTTTTAGCTTTTGGTATGGGGCAAGCCAAAAGAAAACCAATTATTAAAAAGATAGAAAATATTGAAAAAGAAGAAGAAAAAATAATAGATCCAGTGAAAACAGTAATGTCAAAACCAGCAATAAGTGATGAAAATGAGCTTGAAAAAAAAGCAGAAGAAATAAGAAGAAAAGCAATGTCTCCAAAATAATTTTTAATTTTGAATAAATATTGAATTTATTAATGTTTAAAATATTAAATCATTAAAATTTTATTCAAAATTAAAAATTAAAAATTAAAAATTAAAAATTAATTATCATGTTAATTTTAGATGTATTAAGATTATCTACTAGAATGTTCAGAACTAATCGTTCTAGAACTCTTTTGACTATTCTTGGAATAGGTGTTGGAATAGGTGCTATTTTATTTCTTGTTTCTTTTGGTTATGGTTTACAAAAATTAATTCTTGATCAAATTACTAATTCTGATGCCCTATTAAGTCTTGATGTTACGACAGGTGATGTAGAAGAATTAAAATTAGATAAAAACACACTAGAATCAATTAAAAAAATTAATGGAGTTGATAAAATAATTCCAGTTATTTCAACTCAAGCACAAATGACTATAGATGACATTTCTACAGAAATTTTAGTTAATTTTGCAGATAGTGATTTTTTTAAGCTAGATGGAACGACTTTGGCTAATGGTGATTTTTATAAAGAAGGTGACAAAAATAAAGTAATTATTTCACAAGCAGCTTTGCAACTTTTTAATTTAGACAAAGATAAAATTTTAGAAAAGAAAATTAAATTTAATTTATTATCAAATAAAGAAGTTAATTTGTCAAATAAAAATCAAGAAAATGAAGAAACAGAATATCAAGTAGTTGGTGTTGTTAGTGAAGAATCTTCTAATTATGTTTTTCTTCCTTTTGAAGAAAGTGAAGTTTTGAAAACTGATATTTATAATAAAATAAAAATAAAAGTAGACAGAGAAGACAATTTAGCTATTGCTCGTGATCAAATAATGGAAAAAGGATTTACAGTTTCAGCTTTATCTGATACAATAGAACAAGCAAACCAAATTTTTAAAGTAGTACAAATAGTTTTAGCATCTTTTGGCATAGTTGCTTTGATTGTTTCTGCAATTGGGATGTTTAACACTATGACGATTGCCTTACTTGAACGAACTCAAGAAATAGGTATTATGAAAGCATTAGGGGCAACAGCTACTGATATTTGGAGTATGTTTTTATCAGAATCTATTATTATTGGTTTTTTTGGAGGATTGTGTGGAGTAACAATTGGTTTTTTAGGAGGTGAATTATTTAATTATGGTATTAATCTTTTGGCAGGTGTAATGGGAGGTGACAAAATAGATATGTTTTATACACCTTATTGGTTTGTTGTTCTAATTATGTCATTTTCTAGTATAGTTGGTCTTATGACTGGTTTTTATCCTGCCAAGAGAGCCGCTAGTATTAATTGTTTGAAAGCTTTGAGATATAAATAAATTACGAATTATCAATTATTTTTTGTTAACTTTTTACTATTTGTCATTCCCGGCGAACGAAGTTTAACCTTTGTCATTCCCGGCGAACGAAGTTTAACCTTTGTCATTCCCGGCGAACGAAGTGAGGGAAGGGAATCTAGGAGGGCGTAGTAAAAATATTGTTTTTAAAAAAAATCTTAAAGCGTAATATTAAGTATTTAAATAGTTTAGTTTTAATTAAAAAAATCATTACTTTATACACCTAGATTCCTGCCTTCGCGAGAATGACAAAAAAGAAGCGAGAATGACAGAAAAAATAATATTAAATTTTAAATAATACCACTATTATATATTAATATAAATATGAAAAAAATAAGATTAAGGTTTGCTCCGTCTCCGACGGGGTATCTACATATAGGAAATTTGCGAACTGTATTGTTTGGTTATTTAACTGCTAAATCATTAGGAGGAGATTTTATTTTGCGAATAGAAGATACAGATGATAAGCGAAAAGTTGAAGGAGCGGTTGAAAAATTGATTGATATTTTGGCTTGGTGTGGAATTGATTTTTCAGAAGGACCACACTTGGGGGGAGATTTTGGACCTTATATTCAGAGTGAACGACAAGCTATTTATGATGAATATATCAAAATTTTAATTGATCGCAAAGAAGCTTATTATTGTTTTTGTAGTGAAGAAAAGTTAGAGCAAAATCGCCAATTAGCACAAGAACAAAAACTTCCTTATCGCTACAATAGATCTTGTCGTGATTTATCTAGAGAAGAAATAGAAGAAAAAATTAAAAAAGGTGAAAAATATGTTATTAGACAAAAAATGCCAACAGAAGGAGAGATTGAAGTTTTTGATGAATTGCGTGGTGTAATAAAATTTCAAGCTAAAGAATTAGAAGATCATGTTTTAATCAAATCAAATGGAATACCAACTTATCAATTTGCTAATATTGTTGATGATCATTTAATGGGGATTACTCATGTGACAAGAGCAGAAGAATGGATACCGTCTTTTCCAAAAAATGTTTTACTATACAAATCATTTGGCTGGGAAGCACCAAAGTTTATTCATTTTCCTGTTATTTTAAATAAAAATGGCAAAGGAAAATTAAGTAAAAGGCAAGGAGATGTTTTTGTGGAAGATTATATTAAGCAAGGATATTTAAAAGAAGCAATTATTAATTTTAACGCTTTGCTTGGTTGGCATCCTGAGGATGACAATGAAATTTTATCTATGAAAGATTTGATTACTAAATTTGATTATAAAAAGATTGGAACTAGTCCAGCTGTTTTTGATGTTGAGAAGCTTGATTATTTTAATGGTTATTATATTAGACAAAAAAATATTGAAGAATTATTAATTTTACTTAAACCTTATTTAATAAATAATTTTTCTTTGACTAAAAAAGATTATAAAAAAGAAGATGCTTTTTTACAAAAAGTAATAAATGTTGAAAGAGAAAGATTAAAAAAATTATCAGACATAGAAGATTTAAGTAAATTTTTCTTTGAAGAAAATTTAATTTATGAACCAACTATGCTTATTTGGAAACAATCTACAAAGGAAGACACAAAAGAAAATCTAAAAATAATTTTTGATTTATTGGAAAAAATTAAGGAAAATGAATGGACACAAGAAATAATAGAAAATAAAATAGTTTCATATTTAAAAGAAAAAGAACAAAAAGTAGGACCTTATCTTTGGCCTATGAGAGTTGCCTTAACTGGACGTGACAAAAGTCCGAGTCCTTTTGAAGTAGCTTCTATTTTAGGACGCAACGAAACAATTGAAAAAATTAATTTGGCTATTAAATTATTATGATAGATTTATTAAAAAATCATAAACAAGAAATAAGAATAAATAGTAATGAAAAAAAAGCAGAAGTTTTTTCAGAAATTAATGAAAAAAAATATAATGATCTTGAAGGTCTTAGTCTTGCTAAAATAAATTTTGGTCTTTGGTATGTAACTAATAGAAGAAAATTTATTTTAATTATTTATTTTACTTTAGGCATTATAGGTATAATAACATGGTCTTTGTTTTTTTATACCTTTGGGCATTATGTTTTTGTTGGAATAAAAGAAGATAAAAAATTAGTTACTGATTTACTTAATGTTAATGTTCCAAGTCATGATTTCTTTCTTAGTAGAGCTCCAAGTGATTTAATGGTTGAAGATTTTCAAAATTTTAAAAATATTAGTGAAGATAATTATATTTTTTTAGTAAATTTAAAAAATGAAAATAAAGAATATTATAGCAAATTTGATTATTCTTTAATAAGTGGCGAAGAAGAAATTATTAATGGTTCAAGTTTTATATTTCCAGAAAAATCAAAAAATCTTTTAATTTCTGTTGAAGGTTTAAAGCATTCTCCAAATAATATAAATTTTAAAATCAATAATCATAATTGGCAATTAATTAAAAAACATACTTATCCTGATTGGAATGATTTTTATGCTAAACATTATAATTTTGATTTTATAAATTCAGAATTTATTGAAGGTAGTGGAAGTAATTTAAGTGAAAAAATAAAACTTAATAATCTAAAATTTACAGCCAATAATAACACGGCTTTTAATTATACAGAGCTTGAGCTAGTAATTATTCTTAAAAATAATACAAAAATAGTTAAAACTATTAAATATATAATAAATAATTTTTTATCAGGAGAATCTAGAAAAATAGAGATAATAGTTCCAGGAGAACTTGCTAAAGTGAGTAATATAGATATTTCAGCAGAGCTTGATATTACTAAAGATAATATTTATATTAATTATGAAAATAGATATAAATAATTTTTAATTTTTTATGATATGATAAGTATAAAATCTGATCAAGAGATCAAAATATTACAAGAAGGTGGCAAAATATTAGCACAGATAATGAATGAATTAGCTTGTTTAATAAAACCAGGAATTAATACAGCCATATTAGAAGAATTAGCTTGTAATCTAATGAAAGAAGCTGGGGGAAGGCCTGCTTTTAAAAATTTTAAAACTTATTCTGGTTTTTTTCCAACAGCACTTTGTACTTCTATTAATAATGAAGTTGTTCACGCTCCAGCTATACCAGGAAGAGAGTTAAAAGAAGGGGATATTATTAGTATTGATATAGGAATGGAATATCCACTTGGCAAAAAAATTAATAAACAATCAAAACAAGGCGGTCTTTATACTGATATGGCAAGAACTTTTGCTGTTGGAAAAATTAGTGAAAAAACGCAAAAGTTATTAGACACAACAGAGCGATCTTTATATTTAGCTATTGAAAAAGTAAAACCTGGAGCTTTTTTGAATGAAATTGGGACAACAATTCAAAATTTTGTAGAAACTAATGGATTTTCAGTAGTTAGAGATTTAGTTGGTCATGGAGTTGGCTACGATGTTCACGAAGATCCTCAAATACCACATTATAATATTAAAGAAAGTGGATTACCAAATGTAAAACTAAAAAAAGGAATGGTGATTGCTATTGAGCCAATGGTTAATATGGGATCTTACGGAGTTTTGGTAGCACCAGATAATAATACTTTTATTACAGAAGATGGAAGTTTAAGTGCTCATTTTGAAAATACAATTGCGGTTGTTGAAGATGGTGCTTTGATTATAACGGAAATTAAAAATTAATTACGAATTTTCAATTATGAATTACGAATTATTTATTTAAAATATGGAAAAAATATATTTAGGGGTTGATTGGGGGGAGAAGCGGATTGGGCTAGCAATTGGTAATTCTGTTAATCAATTTGCAAGTTTAGTAGGAGTTGTTTCTTCTGTTGATGAAATTTTGCAAATAATAAAAGAAGAAAAAATTGATCAAATAGTTTTAGGAAATCCGATTAAGATGAGTGGGGAAAAAAATAACAATCCTAAATTTTTACAATTTTTAGAAAATTTAAAAAAACAAATCAAAATACCACTAACTCTTTACGACGAAAGACTATCAAGCCAAGCAATTAAATCATTAGAAGGATGCAAAAAAACAAAAGCATCCAAAGATGCTGTATCAGCAATGATTATTTTGAATGATTATTTTACTAAATATGGAAGAAGTAACGATTAGTAGTCAAGCAATTGTTTTAAAACGGCAAGATTATCAAGAGGTTGACAATTTAATTACCCTTTATAGTCTTGATTTTGGGAAATTAAAACTTGTAGCTAGAGGTGCAAAAAAAATTGAATCTAGAATGTCTTGTTTCATAGAGCCACTTAGTTATCTGAAAATAATGATTATTCAAGGTAAAAAGATAAATTACTTAGGAGGAGTTGCTAGTGAAAATATTTTTTTGAATATAAAAGAAGATTTTGATAAACTGGAAATAAGCCTAAAAGCTTTAAATATTTTTGATAAATTAGTGGCTTATGAAAGTCAAGATTATATTTTGTTTGCATTATTAAAAGATTTTTTAGAAATTTTAGATGATGAAAAAAATATTTTTTTTATTTCTAAGCAATTATTTCTTTCTTTTTTTATTTTAAAACTTCTTAGTTTACTTGGTTATAAACCAGATTTGCATAATTGTAATAAATGCAAAAATATTATAAAAGAAAATGATGAAAATATTTTTGATTTTACACAAGGGAGTTTAGTTTGTGAAAATTGTAAAAAAAATTATATAGAAAAAAATTTAAAAATAACATCTTTGGAAATAAAAATTTTAAGATTTTGTATAGAAAATGATTTTTCAAAAATTATAAAATTAAGAGTAATTAATGAAGAAAAAATTATTTATTTAATTTCAAAATTTTTGAAATGGAATGATTAAATCAAAAATAAATGTTTAAAAATTTATTAATCAAAAATTTAGTATTTATAAAATTTGTAACAGCAGGATCGCTAGTCACAGTTATTGATTTAGTTTTTTTGTATTTTTTATACGAAATTTTTAATATCCATTTAGCTCATTCTGTTTTTTTCTCTTATATTTTTGCATTTTTTATTAGTTTTTTATTACAAAAATATTGGACTTTTTCTGCTGATAAGAATAATACAAATAGTACACATAAACAATTATTTATGTATTTTTTCATATCAATTATAAATGTTTTTTTAAATAGTTTATTTGTTCAATTATTGGTAGAATATCAAAGATTGATTTTAAATGATTATTTGTTTAAAATTTTAGTAAGAGATTATAATATTTGGTATTTAATTGCTCAAGCAATAATTTGTGGAACTATTGGTATTGAAAGTTTTTTAGTTTATAAGTATATAATTTTTAAAAAATGTGATATTATAAATAATGTAAAAGATAAAGATATTTAGTATGATTGAAATTAAATTAGAAAAATTCACAGGACCATTAAATTTATTGCTTAGTTTGATAGAAAAAGAAAAAATGGATATTACTGAAATTAATCTAGCAAATATTGCCAATCAATATATTGAATATATTCAAAAAACAGAAGATATTAAAGCTGGAGAATTAGCTGATTTTTTAGTAATTGCTACTAAACTTTTGCTTATCAAAACTAAAGCTTTATTGCCTTATCTTTTTACACAAGATGAAGAAGACTTTTCTGCAGAAGAGTTTGAAGAACAATTAAAAATATATAAACAATATTTAGATGCATCTAAAATAATTGACAATATGATAGCTTCTAAAAGGATTATGTTTGCTCGTGAGTTTAATAAAAGAATTATTTTAGATTATCAAGAAAAATTTTTTTTCCCTCCACAATCATTAACTAAAGATGATTTAAAAAAATCTTTTTTAAATTTATTAGAAAGAATTAAACCAGTAGAAAAAAAAATAGAAAAAAAAGTATTTTTTGAAAAAATTAGTCTTGAAGATAGAATTTTAATTATAAAGAAAATGATTGAATCAAAAGTTAATTTTAATTTTAATAAAATTTTGGAAAAATCTAAAAGTAAAACAGAAGTGATTGTAAGTTTTTTGGCAATTTTAGAATTAGCAAGACAAAAAGAAATTGTTTTAGTACAAGGTAATTTATTTAGTGATATTTTTATAAATAAGTATGGAGATTAAAACAAAAATAGAATCATTGTTGTTTATTTGTGCAAAACCAATTAGTGTTGAACAATTGGCAGACATTTTAGTAGTTTCTTGTAATGAAGTTGTGATTGCTTGTGATGAATTAGCACAAGAGTATAAGGAAAATAAAAGAGGTATACAAATTATTAAAAATGGTTTAAAATATCAAATGTTAAGTTCTCCTGCTAATGCTGAATTATTGCAAGTTTTTGTAAAAGATGAAACAAAAGGGGATTTATCAAAATCAAGTTTAGAAACTTTGACAATTATTGCTTATCGTGGTCCAATAACGAAAATTGATTTAGAAAAAATAAGAGGTGTTAATTGTTCTTTGATTGTTAAAAATTTATTGATAAGAGGACTAATTGAAGAGGTTTTTTTGAATAATTTACAGGAAGATCCATTATTTAAAGTTACTTTTGAGTTTATTAAATATTTAGGCATTAATGATATTAAAGAATTGCCTGATTATGAAAAATTAAATAATTTAAAAATAAATGAATAATTTGATAAAATTTACTATAGTTTTTATTTTTAGTATTGCTTACTTTCAATTTGTAATTTATTTACAAAAAAATGGTCTTTCTGCAAGCCTTGAAAAAAATAATGAAGTTAGCAAAATTCAAGAATCAGGAAATGTTTTAGGAGTTAATGAAATAGCCATAAAACAAAATAAAATACAAAAAGAAGAAAAAATAAATAAAGAAATCAAAGAAAATTCAATAAATAATACGATTTTTTATAATTTTCCTGAAATTGCTTACAAAAAAATTGCTCCTACTAAAAAAAATACAATTGATACAAAATTAGAAATATTAAGTCCAATAGCTTTTGCTATTGATAAAGAAAGTTCTTTGGTTTTATTTGAAAAAGATGCTGAAAAAATAGTTTCAATAGCTAGTATCACAAAATTAGTTACAGCCTTAGTTTTTCTTGATTTAAATCCAGATTGGGACAAATCTTATGAAATAAAAGTTGATGACAGGATTGACGGAGGGAAAATTTTTTTGTATAAAGGAGATATTGTAAAAATAAAAGATTTGTTTCATTTGAGTTTAGTAGCTTCAGACAATACAGCCACTAAAGCTTTGGTTAGTGTATCTGGTCTTAGTGAAAAAGATTTTATTGAAATGATGAATAAAAAGGTTCTTGATTTTGGATTAACTAATACTAAGTTTAGTGATTTTGTTGGTTTAAATAATGAGAACAAATCAACAGCTAAAGATTTGGCTGAAATTGCTAAAATAGCTTTTTCAAAAAATGAAATAAAAACAGTCTTAAGCAAAAAAGATTATTCTTTTACAACAGAGCAAGGAAAAGTTAAAAAAGTTTTTAGTACTAATGAATTATTAGGAGAAAATGAAAATCCTAAAAATTTAGGAGGAAAAACAGGTTTTACAGAATCAGCTTTATATTGTTTTGTTGGTTTATTTACTAATAGTCAAGGAAATGAAATTATTTCTATTGTTTTAGGAGCAAATGATATTTATGCTCGTTTTGAAGAAAGTGAAAAAGTTGCTAAATTTGTTTATGATGTTTATGAGTGGTAAAATATTTAAATGAATTTAAAAAATAATTATTTATATATAAAAAAAATATATGGAAAACATTAATAACAATAAAAAAATTATTATTGCTAATTGGAAAATGAAATTAAGTTTAGCTGAAACTGAAAAATTAGCAATAAGTTTCAAAGAAACATTAGGCGATATTAATGATTGTGAAATTGGAGTTTGTCCAAATTTTCTTTCTATCCTAAAAGTAAAAGAAATTTTAAAAGACACAAACATTAAAGTCGGAGCACAAGATACTTTTTGGGAAAATGAAGGATCTTATACAGGGGAGATTTCTCCAAAAATGTTAATTGAGGCTGGATGTGAATATGTTTTGATTGGTCATTCTGAGCGAAGAAAATTTTTAATGGAAAATTATGAAATGATTCATAGAGAAGTTAAAGCAGTGCTTAATCTTGAAGATTTAATTCCTGTTATTTGTATTGGTGAAAATTGGGATGAGCGAAAAACAGATAGAAGAGATTTTGTCTTGTTTGATCAAATTCAACAATCTCTAAGTGGTATAAACATTGTAGGAAATCAACAAATTATTATTGCTTATGAACCTATTTGGGCAATTGGTTCTGGAACAGCGATTGAACCATCAGAGGCTGAATATGCTCATAAAATTATTAAATTGACTTTAAATGATATGTTTGGTATGAAAATAGTAAAAAATAATTTTAAGATTATTTATGGAGGAAGTATTACTAGTGATAATGCCAGTGGTTTTGTAGGATTAGAAAATATTGATGGAGTTTTAGTTGGTGGAGCTAGTCTTTTATCTGATGAGTTTTATAAAGTAATTAAAAAAATTGTAAAATAAATAATTATGTTCAATATAATCCCTTTAATTTTTATTTTAATTTCAGTAAGTATTATTATTGTAATTGTTGTTAAAAAATTTTCTATTTTAGCTAATTTAGATGTTGATAATTTACAAGCAGAGAAAGAAGCAAGATTTAAAGAAAAAATGATTAGTAATAAAGTAAAAAGAAATTTTTATAAATATTTTAATGGAATTTCTAAAACTATAAAACCAATTGCTGAAGTATTAAAAGATGTTTCTGATAAATCATATAAAAAATTAATTAGTTATAAAGAAGAAAAAAAAGAAAAATTTTTTCATATAAAAGATGAGCTTGAAGAAAAAAATTTTATTGAAAAGTTATTTTTTGATTGTAATGAATTTATAAAAAATAATAATCTTTCTGAAGCAGAAAAAATACTTATTAAAATAATTGGTTTTGATAGTCAAAATATTGATGCTTTTAGGAAACTTGGCAGACTTTATTTTGACAAAAAAAATTATTTAGAAGCAGAACAATCATTTTTACATTCTTTAAAATTAGTTGAAAATAATTTGATTGATAATCAAAATAATTTAATGAATGATGATAGAAAATATGAAGATTTATTAGCAGAAATAGCTTATGATTTAACTGTTTTATACAAAGAAATTAAAGAATTTAAAAAAGCTTTAAAAAATATTGATAAATCTTTACTAAGTGAGCCTAATAATCCTCGTTATCTAGATTTAAAATTAGAATTAAGTATTCTTGATCTTAATAAAAATCTATCACTTCAAGTTTATGAAAAATTAAAAGAAGTTAATCCTGATAACAAAAAATTAGAAGATTTTAGAAAAAGGATTGATTTGTTATAATTTTTTGTGCCGTTGTAGCTCAGTTGGTAGAGCACTTCCATGGTAAGGAAGTGGTCTCGGGTTCAAGTCCCGACAACGGCTCATTATTATTAGTATTAAGTATATAGTATTTAGTATTAAGCATTTTTGTAAAGTACTAAATACTTAATATCAACTCCTTATATCTAATACTTAATACCAACCACTTAATACATATTTATGTTTAATAAGAAAAAAGAATTTAATTTTTTAGAAAATATTGAAAAAGTTTATCATAAGTTGCCAATAGTTAAGAATCAAAAAATTAAAAAAAGAAATATTTTGTTTAAAAAAATTTTCTTTTATTTTTTAGGTTCTTTTTTTATTTTTTGTTTATTTTCTTTTACTTTTTTTGTATTAAATTTTAAGTCTGCTTATCAAGAATTAATTGAAGGTAAAAAAAATATTGAATATGCACTTAATTTACTTTCTGAAAAAAAATTTGAAGAAGCAAAAGAATATACGGAATTAGCAAAAAATAATTTTTCTTTTGTTAATAATGAATTAAGAAAAACTCAAAATATTTTTTTTATTAAATATACTTTTTTAAAAAAACAAGTAGCTGATTTTTTATATTTAACTAATACAGCTGAACTACTAACTAAAGCAATGATTCATTTTGTTGATTTTTCTTCTGTTGCTAATGAGTTTTTAGAAAAAGAAAAATATTTAGAAGGAGATCTTCGCTCAGTGGAAAATAAACTTGAAAGAAAAAGATTACTTCAACATGTTTATGAAAGCACACCAGAATTAAATGGTATTCATGCTAATATCAAATTATCTTTAATGAATATAGATAGACTTCATTATTCTGGATTTTTATTTTTTTTGAAAAATAAGATTGAAAAATTAGAATTATATTTGCGAGAAGCTGATAAGGCTTTAGAAAGTGCTGTGCCAATGGCTCAATTAGCTCCATATATTTTTGGTTATCCAGAAAAATCTTCTTTCTTAATATTAATGCAAAACAAAGATGAACTTAGACCAACAGGAGGTTTCTTGGGAACTTATGGAATTTTGGAGTCTGAGTTTGGGTATATTGAAAGATTTGATACTCATGATATTTATCATATGGATATGCCTGTAAAAGATCAATTAAATATTGCACCACCAAAGCCTTTAAAAGAATATTTAGGAGTTGATAAATGGTTTATGAGAGATGCTAATTGGTCTCCTGATTGGTCAAGCTCAGCTGATAAAATAGAATATTTTTATCAAGCAGAAAATAAATTATTAAAAGGAGATAATCAAATAAATAATTTTGATGAAAAATTTGATGGTGTATTAGCTATTACTCCTGATCTAATTATTGATTTATTAGCTCTTTTGGGATCTGTTGTGATTGATGGTGAAGAATATAATAAAGATAATTTTATGGAATTACTGCAATACAAAGTAGAAGTAGATTATGTAAAATTAGGAGTTCCTTCTTGGCATCGTAAAGAAGTAATTGGAAAAATAGCTAGTGAGTTAAAAATAAGAGCCTTTAATCAACCAGCTGTTAAAATGTTTGAAGTTTTTAATGTTATAAATAATGCTTTACTTAAAAAAGATATTTTAATAAAATTAAATAATGCTCAATTGCAAGATATTGTAGTTGAAAAAAATTGGTCAGGTAATGTAAGAGAAGTAGATGGGGATTATCTAATGGTAGTGGATGCAAATATGGCATCTTTTAAGACAGATGCTGTAATTACTCGTAATATAGAATATAAGTTAAAGGAAGATTCAAAATCAGAACAAAAAGATTTAATAGTGGATTTAAAAATTAATTATGCACATAAAGGAAATTTTGATTGGAAAACAACTAGATATAGGACATATACTAGGGTTTATGTTCCAGAAGGAAGTGTTTTGTTGAATAAGGAAGGCGTAGAAGTTTATGATGAGTTAGGCAAAACTGTTTTTGCTAAGTTTATATCTATTGAACCAGGTGAGCTTGGAACTTTGAATTTTCAATATAGGTTGCCTCAAAAAATAAAAAATAAAAATTATCATTTATTGGTTCAAAAACAGCCTGGAAATGATGTGGAATTTTTAAACATTGACTTAAATTTTATAAATGATATAACAAGTTATAGTCCAACAGGTTTTTACGTTGATAAATTATTTGGAAGTATTAAATGGAAAATTGATTTAAAAACAGATAAAGAATTTAATGTGATTGTTAATTAATTACATAATCAATTATTAATTACGAATTACGAATTATTACGAATTAGTTGTATAGTGGTATTATTTTAAATTTAGCTTTTTTGTCATTCCCAGCGAGCGAAGTTTCATCTTTTGTCATTCCCGGCGAACGAAGTGAGGGAAGGGAATCTAGGAGGGCGTAGTAAAAATATTGTTTTGAAAAATAATTTTAAAGCGTAATATTAAGTGTTGAAATAGTTTAGTTTTAATTAAAAAAAATTATTATTTCATACTCCTAGATTCCCGTTGGAATTTATCCCGTTAAATAACGGGACGGGAATGACAAAGAAAAAGAGAGAGAATGACAGAAAAAATAATGTTAAATTTAAAATAATACCACTATATATCAAATTAAAATATGTTTATAAAAAGAATAGGGATTGATCTTGGTACTACTTATACTTTAGTTCATTTGCCAAAAAGAGGAATAATTATTAATGAGCCTTCTGTTGTTGCAGTTGGTGTTTCTGATAGAAAAGTTTTGGCAGTTGGTAATGAAGCTAAAGATATGCTTGGTCGCACGCCTGATACGATTATAGCATTAAAACCTTTGAAAGATGGGGTGATCGCTGATTATAAAACAACAGAAGCTATGCTTAGATATTTTATTAATAAGGCGTTAGGAGGAGTTCGCTTGTTTCGTCCTGAGGTGATGGTGGCTGTGCCTGCTGGTGTTTCTTCTACTGAACGAAGAGCGGTGATTGATGCGACTATTGCTGCTGGAGCAAGAGCTGCTTATATTATCAAAGAGCCAGTTGCGGCCGCCATTGGAGCTGATATTCCTATTGGATCTGCATCTGGTCATATGATTATTGATATTGGTGGAGGAACTGCGGAAATGGCAGTTATTTCATTAGGTGGGATTGTGACTGCTACTTCTGTCCGAGTTGGTGGCAATAAATTTGATGCATCTATTATAGAATATGTGCGAAGAAAATATAATTTGTCTATTGGTGAACGAACAGCTGAAGATATTAAGATTAATATTGGTTCGGCTCTTTATCTTGAAAATAAGTTAAGTATGGAGATAAGAGGTAGGGATCTCTTGACAGGTTTGCCTAGAAGTATCACAATTAATAGTAGTGATGTTACTGAAGCCCTACAAAATGAATTAGAAGCAATTATTACAGCTGTGAAGCAAGTTCTTCATGATACACCTCCAGAATTATCAGCAGATATTATGGATAAAGGAATGGTTTTATCAGGTGGAAGTTCATTATTACGAAATATAGATCAACTTTTATCAAGAACAACTGGAGTGCCAGCTTATATTGCTGATGATGCTTTATTGTGTGTTGCTAAAGGAACAGGCATAGCTTTGGAAAATCTTGATTCTTACAAAAGATCAATATTAGCATCTAAGTAAATTACGAATTACTTATTTAATTACGAATTTTCAATTACGAATTACGAATGATTTATTTAATTATATTTTTTTAAAAAATATACAAACTCGTAATTTGTAATTCGTAATTGATTAATAATTCGTAATTGAAAATTCGTAATTAATTAATTTATTAATTTATGATCATAGGTATAGATGCAAGTAGAGCTAATCGTGTGCATAAGACTGGGACAGAATGGTATGCTTATTATTTGATAAGATGGTTAGCAAAACTTGATAGCAAAAACGAATATATTCTTTATACAGATGAACCATTAGTTAATGGTTTGGTTGATTTGACGACTGAACAATTTTATAAAGATGAAAATGATTGTCAACAAGAAACAAATTATGATGAGCAAGGTTATCAAAAGTTAAAAAGTCCGTATAATAATTTTAGAGCAAAAGTTCTTAAATGGCCTTTTAGTTTTTTTTGGACACAAGGAAGACTTTCTTTGGAAATGCTTTGTTGTAAACCTGATATTTTATTTGTTCCATCTCACACCCTACCTATAATTCATCCAAAAAATTCTGTTGTAACTATTCATGATATTGGATTTGAAAGAGATTATAGGTTTTATGATAAAGAAGAAATATATAAAGGTGGAAAATTAAGAAGAAAAATATTAGATTTTTTTGTTTTTATTTTTACAAAAGGAAAATATAAAGCAAATTCAATTGATTATTTAAGATGGTCTACTGAGTTTACTTTAAAAAATGCTAGTAGAATAATTTCAGTTTCTAATTTTTCCAAAAAAGAAATTGTAGATTTTTATAAAATTAAAGAAGACAAAATTAAAGTTATTTATAATGGTTACAATAGATTGTTATATAAAAAAAATTTAGACGAAAAAAAGACAAAAGAGGTTTTGAATCGTTATGGTATTGAAAAGCCTTATTTTTTTTATATTGGAAGGATTGAAAAGAAAAAAAATACTCCTAATTTAATAGAATCTTTTGCTTTGATGTGTGGATTAGATCCAAGTATAAAAGAAAATTTAGTTTTAGTAGGAAATGCTAGTTTTGGTTATGATGAAGTGAAATACGTAATTTCAAGTTATGATATTCAAGAAAGGATTTTTATGCCAGGTTGGGTTGCTGAAGTTGATGTTCCTTATATTTTTCAGGGAGCGACTGCTTTTGTTTTTCCTTCTCGTTATGAAGGATTTGGTATCCCTTTATTGCAAGCAATGGCAACTGGTGTGCCAATTATATCTTCTAATACAGCATCTATGCCTGAAGTTGTTCAAGATTCAGCAATATTTATTAATCCTGATAATCGTAGAGAGATTGCTGACGCTATGATTAAAATTTCTTATGATGAAAAATTAAGAAAAGAATTAATTGAAAAAGGTTTTGAAGTGGTAAAAAATTTTTCTTGGGAAAAAACAGCAAAAGAAACTCTGGATTATATTTTAAGTTAATTAAATTAGTTTAATATGAAAAAGATTAAATTTATTTTTTTATTTATATTAATTATTTTTTTATTTATATATTTTTCTTATAAAAACTCTCTTAACAAACCTTTGAATAAAAATGGAGAGGATTTTATTTTTGTGATTGAAAATGGAGAAAGCGTAAATTCTATTGCTCATAAATTAGAAGAAGCTAATTTGATTTCTTCTGATTTATTTTTTCGTTTTTTTGTAAAAGATAGTAAAAAACAAACCAAGCTACAAGCAGGTGAATACAAAATAAATTCTGCAATGACTATGAAAGAAATGCTTGATTATTTTGTAAAAGGAACAGCTATTAGTAAAGAAAAAAATATTCAATTAATAGAAGGTTGGAATGTGCGAGATATTTCGCTTTATTTTGAAAGACAAGGAATGTTTCAGAGTGAGGAATTACTTGAATTAGTTGGTTATCCAAAAATTGATTATAGAGAAAACAAAGAGCTACCAAAACCTTTAGATTATAGTGATGATTTTAGTTTTTTAAAAGACAAGCCATCTTATGTTGGTTTGGAAGGTTATCTTTTTCCTGATACTTATCGTGTTTATGAGAATGCTAGTCTTGATGAAATTGTGAGAAAAATGTTGAATAATTTTGATAAAAAATTAACAAAAGAGATGCGTCAAGAAATAGATAAGCAAGGAAAAAGTATTTATGAAATAATAACAATGGCATCTATTATTGAAAAAGAAGTTCGTAGCAAAGATGATATGAAGCTTGTTTCTGGTGTTTTTTGGAATAGGATAAAAATTGGTCAAGGTTTAGAATCTTGTGCCACTCTTGCTTATATTTTGGGTGTTAATAAAGAAATTTATAGTCAAGAAGATACAGAAATAGATTCACTATACAATACTTATAAATACAAAGGACTTCCATCAGGACCAATAGCTAATCCATCAATTCAAGCTATTGAAGCTTCTATTTATCCAACCCAATCTGATTATCTTTATTTTCTTTCAAGTTCAATTGATGGAAAAACAATTTTTAGTAAAACTTATCAAGAACATTTAATTAATAAAGCAAAATATATTAAATAATTTTTCTATGCTAAAAAAGTATTTTGAAAAATTAAAAAATACAGGTGAGTTATATTTGCGAGTAAAGGTGAGGACAAAATCTTCGGTAAATGCTATAAAAGAGATTTTAGATGATGATACTTTCAAAATAGATATTTGTGCTGAACCTATAAAAGGTAAAGCTAATAAAGAAATTGTTAAGTTTTTAGCGTCTGTCTTTTCAGTTGAAAAAAATAATGTTAAGATAATAAGTGGAGTAGCAGATAAAATAAAATTAATAAAAATAATATGTTAATTGATACACATTCACATGTAAATTTTAATACTTTTCGTGATGATGCTGATTCTATTATTCAAGAAACTTTACTAAACAAAACTTGGATGGTGGTAGTTGGATCAAATTACAAAACTTCTAAAAGAGCCCTTGATTATGCTAATAAATATGAAAAAGGAGTTTATGCAGCAGTTGGTCTTCATCCAACGCATTTGTTTGATATGCAAGTATCTGAAAATGATTATGATTATAGCACGACAAAAGAAGATTTTAATTATTCTGTTTATGAAAAATTAGCTAAATTTGAAAAAGTTGTGGCTATTGGTGAAATAGGACTTGATTATTATCATCTTGATACTAGTAAAAATATTCAAGAAATAAAAAAAGTTCAGAAAGACGCTTTTTTGAATCAATTAATCTTAGCAAGAAATCTTGATTTGCCAGTGATTATTCATTCAAGACAAGCAGAAGATGATACTTTAAATTTGTTAAAAGAGTTTAAAAAAGAATATAAAAAATTAATTCCAAAGAACAAACCTTGGGGAGTCTTGCATTGTTATTCAGGAGGAGAAGATTTGGCTTGGAAATATTTTGACTTAGGCTTGATTGTTTCTTTTACAGGTATTATTACTTTTAGTAAGCAATGGGATGATTTGATTCGTAAAATTCCTAATGATAAATATATGATAGAAACAGATTGTCCATTCTTAACTCCAGAGCCATACAGAGGAAAACGCAATGAGCCAATGCTTGTTTATTATGTAGCCAAACGAATTGCTGATATAAAAAGCATTGAAATAGAAAAAGTTGCTGAATACACTACTAGAAACGCAAAAAAATTTTTTAATATCTAGAATTAGTATATATTATTTTTTTTGCAAAGTAGTCGTAAAATTATGACAACAACATTATTTTACTAGTGCAGTTTTTATTTGTAATTAATTAAATCATTCGTAATTTGTAATTGAAAATTCGTAATTGATTAAATAATTCGTAATTGATTAAAGTTATGACTTTAAAACTATATTTAATAATTATGTCTGCTATGACTTTTGTTTGTTGGTTCCTGCTTGGAGTTGTTTTGTGGACGGTTGATCCAGCGGAAACTAATTGGATTGGTTATTCTTTGCTCTATTTGTCAAGTTTTTTGGCTGTAATGGGTAGTTTTGCTGTTCTTGGATTTTTGCTTAGGTTTATTGTTCTAAAACAAATTTTAGCTTTTCGGGCTGTAAAAAACGCTTTTAGACAATCTTTTTTGTTTGCTTTATTAGTGGTTATTAGTTTTTTCTTGTTGTCAAAAGATTTATTTAGTTGGTTAAATTTATTTTTTTTAATCATTAGTCTTTTGGTTTTGGAATTTTTATTGTTGGGGTATAATGATTAGGATAGTTGAAAAAAAGTTTGTAAATAAAATAGTGTATAAAAAAATAAAAATATGCTATAGTTATTTTTAATAGAATAATATTCTATATATAGGATATATATAAATTAGTTAGGCTATATAATATTTTTTAAAAATTTGTTTATTGAAATGTTTTTAGTGAGTTTTGATAAATAAGGAATTTAATTTTTAGAAAAAAAAAGGGGGGGGGTAAAAGTATTTTCTTAATTATTATTCCGAAAACAATTTATTTATAAATTAAATAAATAAGAGAAATACTTATATATTACAAATAACTTTTAATAATTAAAAGACAACTATGACAAACCTAAACATACTGAAAATAATTATTGAGAATATAAAAGCTAAAGAATCTGAGTTTAAAAAGAGTGTTAGTTTAGATTCTATTTATCATTTTTTTAAAAAAACCGAGACTGACAAGAATAGGTTTAATTATGCATACCTAAACTACATTCTATATAACAATATATCAAAAGAAACAGTAGCAAAAAGAAAGACAACCTCGAGAGATTTTGAAGATATTTTGGCTACCATTTTTAATGGGACTATTACTGATGAAGAAAAAAGAGCTAATCTTAATGAAGATAAATTTTACTTAGAAAACGAAACTATTACAGGGTTTGCTGTTTCGAATAAAAGAGAAAAAGCAGATGTAAAAATTGGAAAAGATTATTTTGTTTCGGTAAAAACTTTAATGCAAAACAATAAAGAAATAAATTTTGGTTCATTAGAAAAAACAACTTTGTTTAGTGGTTTTAATGTAGAAAAATACTTAAACGAAAGAAAAGGTATTAATTCAGAAAGAATTGGTCTTGGTTCAAAGCCTAGATTATTGAATTTATTAAATGAAATAAAAAATCAAAATCAATTTAATAAATTTACAAAAAGATTTTCTAATCTTATAAAATTTGTTTTTTCAGATGACCTAATAATTTTAATTAAAGATAGAACAAAAGTTGATTTATATTTAATTAAGGGAGAAGATTTTGTTAATTTATTAATAAAAAGCTCAAAAACCCCAGAAAAACTAACTTCTATTGTTAATAGATGGGAAGGAAACTCAATTAGAATGAACAGAGAGCCAATAATGAAAATAGGTAAAAAAATTCACCTTGATTTTGATTTTTTAGATGATCATATAATAAACAAACTACTTAAAACAGAAGAAAAAATATCAAAATATTTTATTGAATATGTAAATAAATATCCTAATAATCAAAAATATAAAAAGTTAATTTTTGATGAGTGTGATGCAGTTCTTGGTGATATTGATTTTAATATTGATAAATTAGTATAAATTATGGATATAGTATCATTATTTTGTGGTTGTGGTGGATTAGACCTAGGATTAAAAAAAGCAGGGCATAAAATTATATGGGCTAACGATTTTGACGAAGACTCTATAACCACTTATAAAAAAAATATAGCTGAAAAAAATGAAATCGTTGTTTGTAAATCAATCACAGAAATACCATCTACAGATATTCCAGATTGTGATTTGGTAATTGGCGGGTTTCCTTGTCAGGGTTTTTCTGTTGCAAATCCATATAGACATGAAAAAGATAAAAGAAATTTTTTATATGAAGAGCTGTTAAGAATTGTTAAAGAAAAAAAACCAAAATATTTTTTAGGTGAAAATGTCCAAGGCATTACTAATTTAGGTGGATATGAAACAGCAGAGTATAAAAAAAATAAGATTGGGAAAGTTTTTAAAATGATTTTAAATGATTTTAAAAAAATAGGATACAATGTTGAGTGGAAGATTTTAAATGCAGCTGATTATGGTGTGCCTCAGCTTAGAAAAAGAATGGTTATGGTGGGTATTAGAAATGATATTAATTTAAAATTTGAATTCCCTAAAATAACACATCTACCAAAAGAAAAAAATAATCAATTAAATTTAAATTTGAAAAATAATTTAAAATCCTATAAAACAGTTGGGGAAACTATTGGTGATTTACCAATTGAATATAGTGATAAAATACCTAACCATCAAGGAACAAGACATAAAGTAAAAATTAATGGATATTTAGGAAATAGACATACTGATCCTGAAAAACCATCACCTACGATTGTTGGTAGGGGTGGCGGTACAGGTGGTCCAGTAATTTTACCTCATCCTTCTCAAAAAAGAAGAATGACAGTAAGAGAGGTTGCAAGAATTCAAACTTTTCCAGATGATTTTATATTTTTTGGTTCTAATAGTTCGCAATATAGACAAATAGGAAATGCTGTACCCGTTGATTTAGGCTATATACTAGGAATGCAATTAAAAAAATTAGAAAAGCAACACAATAAAATAAAGGACAAATAAGAAGTTTTGAAAAACGTAATTCCCTTAGAATTTCTTCCATTTTTCAAAACAAAAAAATAATAGATGAAAATAATAATTCAAAAAATTTAGAAAAAATAATTATTGAAATTAAATAATTTTTCTATTGGATTTTTTGGCTTAATATAACGAGAATTGAATAGTTATAAAAAATAATTAAATTTTTTAGTTAATTAAAATTTATTTTAAATATTAAAATAATTATTGTTTTATATTTTGCTTGTTGAAAAAAAACTAGACTAATTTTTTTTTATGATATATTATTAATATAAATTTTGACATTTATTTTTTTTCAAAAATTAAGCCATTAAACTCTAAAACACGATATAATATTATTGGTATAAATAAACTTTGTTTTTTATGACAAAATATTGTTTTTTGAATTAAAAGCGTAATGGCAAGTAATTTTTAAAAAAAATAAATGTCAAAATTTATTATAGTATAAATTAATATTTTGATTTAATTTTATGCAAGAAAGATTAGATAAATTAAAAAATGAAATAAAAGAAGCCTTAAAAGTGGTTAAAAATTCTGATTCTTTAAAAGATTTAGAGTTAAAATATTTGAGTAGGAAGGGGGAGTTTAATCAAATTTTAAAGTCTATCGCTAGTTTAGCAGAAGAAGAAAAGAAAAAGATTGGTAGCTTGGCTAATGAAGTAAAAAAGGATTTGATGGATGAATTTTCTAAAATAAAAAATTCTTTTGATAATGAAGAAAAAATAGTTTTTGTTGATGTGACGATGCCGGGAACTAAATTTAGCAAAGGTCACCTGAATCCAATTACACTTATTCAAAATGATTTAGAGAATCTTTTTACGAGTATGGGTTTTATGGTTTTAGACGGCCCTGAGCTTGAAAGTGATTATTATTGTTTTGAGGCTTTAAATATTCCAAAAAATCATCCAGCACGAGATATGCAAGACACTTTTTATATTGACAAAAAAAATACTAAAGGTGAGTTTGATTTAGTGATGCGTCCTCATACTTCTCCTGTTCAAGTAAGAGCTATGCAAAAATACGGCGCTCCTCTTCGTTGTGTTGCTCCTGGAAGAGTATTTCGTTCTGAAGCACTTGATGCTTGTCATGAGCATACTTTTTATCAAATGGAAGGTCTTATGATTGATGAAAATATTTCAATGGCTAATTTGATTTCTGTGATGAAAGAGTTGATTAATGGTATTTTTAAAAGAGAAGTCAAGACAAGGATTCGTCCTGGATATTTTCCTTTTGTTGAGCCTGGAATTGAACTTGATATTGAATGCACAATCTGTGGTGGAGTTGGCTGTGCTTCTTGTAAGCATTCTGGTTGGCTTGAGTTATTACCAGCTGGAATGGTTCATCCGCGTGTATTAGAACATGGAGGGATAGATACTGATAAATATTCAGGCTTTGCTTTTGGGCTTGGTTTGACAAGACTTGCTATGATGAAATATGGAATTAGTGATATAAGACATTTTAATGGAGCAGATTTAAGATTTTTGTCACAGTTTTAATATTAAATATTTTTAAATAATTTACCACAAAGGAATTTCAATATTATTCAATTCCTTTTCCTCCTCTCGCGAGAGGAGGGGTAAATTAAATGCCGAAGGCTTAATTTATAATTAATTTTTTTTATTTATGTTTTTGAGTTTAAATTGGTTAAATGATTTTGTAGAAATACCAAAAAAAATAAGTCACCTAGAATTAGGACAAAAAATGACAATGCATACAGTAGAGGTTGATGATGTTATTTGTGAAAGTGACAAATTTGACAAAGTGATTGTTGGTGAAATCCTAGAAGTTAATCCGCATCCAAATGCTGATAGATTAAGATTGGCTTTAGTGGATATTGGTGAAGAAAAGTTAAATATTGTTTGTGGAGCACCAAACATTGAAGCTGGACAGCTAGTTCCTGTGGCTTTGATTGGAGCTGTTTTGCCTAATGGTTTAGAGATTAAAGAGTCTATTATCCGAGGAGAGAAATCTTTTGGAATGCTTTGTGCTGAAGATGAATTAGGATTAGGTAAAGATCATAATGGAATTATGATCTTGGATAAAAAAGCAAAAAAAGGAGAACAGTTTGGAAAATATTTAAAAATGAATGATTATATTTATGAAATTGATAATAAATCAATTACTAATAGACCTGATTTGTGGGGGCATTTTGGAATGGCAAGAGAAATTTCTGTATTTCTAGATACCAAGTTTGATGATAGTATTTCAAAAAAAACAATTACTAATATTAAAGAAGGTCAGGAAGATTTGAAGATAAAAGTGGCAGACGCTGATCTTTGTGAACGATATATGGCTGTTAAGATTAATAATATTATAATCAAAGAATCTTCTCCATTAATTCAAAAAAGACTTATTTCAGCTGGCTTAAAACCAATTAACAATATTGTTGATATTACTAATTATGTAATGATGGAGTTAGGACAGCCAATGCATGCTTTTGATTCTAGAAAAGTTAATGAAATTAAAGTTCGTAGAGCACAAAAAGGAGAGACTATTACAACACTAGATGATCAAGAGTTTGGGCTAGAAGGTGGAGAATTATTAATTGCTAATAGTGACCGGGCTATTGCTTTGGCTGGAGTTATGGGTGGCAAAAATAGTGAAATAAAAGATGATACTAATTCAATTGTTTTGGAATCAGCTAATTTTGACTATGTTAGTATTCGTAAAACTTCTCAAAAATTTAATTTGCGAACAGAAGCATCTAAGCGATTTGAAAAATATTTAGATCCAGCTTTATGTGAGATAGCTTTAGTAAGAGCAGTTGAGCTAATCAAAGAATCTTGTCCTCAAGCAAAGATTGCAAGTAAAGTTTTTGATGCAAAAAATATTAAAACAAAAGAAAGGATTATTGAATTAGATTTAGATTGGCTTAACTCTTATATCGGACAAGATGTAGAAATAAGCAAGGTTGAAAAAATTTTTGAAAAACTTGGTTTTGTAATTGAATTCAAAGAAAGTATGATAATGCTAGTCACTGTTCCTAGTTGGAGAGCTACTAAAGATATTGAAAACAAACAAGATTTAGCAGAAGAAATAATGAGAATTATTGGTTATGATAATATAGAAAACAAAATTCCCTTAATGCCTATTATTGCACCAGCACAAGATGAAGAAAGAATTATTATAAGAGAATTAAAAAATATTTTAGCAAATCGTTTAGCTTTAAGCGAGGTTTATAATTATTCTTTTGTTGGTGAAGAATTATTAAAAAAATTAGGAATTGATTATACTAATCATCTAAAGTTAGTAAATCCAATTAGTAAAAATCATACAATGCTTCGTCAAAGTTTAGCCCCAAATATGTTGGAAAATGTTAAGCTTAATCAAGTAAGGTTTAGTGATTTTAGTATTTTTGAAATAGGTGATATTTATCTTAATTTACCAGGGAGGTTTAGGATTGATAGAGAAAATGATGATAATTTACCTTATCAAGAAAAAAGATTAGCGATTTTGACAGTTAATCAAGATATAAAAACAGCATTTTCTATAAATAAAGGTATTTTGGAATTTTTGTTTGCTGAATATGAGCAAGAAATAAAATATGAAAAAAGTGAGATTTGCGCTAATTGGTGTAACAAAATTTTTAGTGCAGAAATTATTCTAAATAACAAAAAAATTGGAAGTATTTGCACACTTGATAAAGAGATTGCTAAAAAATTAGGAATTAAAGTTGAAGTAAGTATTTTGGAATTGTATATGGAAGAAATTTTTCCTATTTTGAAAAAAGCAAAAGATGTTTTTGTTTATAATGAATACGAAAAATATCCTCCATTAATTCGTGACTTAGCTTTTGTTGTTTCTTCTAAAGCAACTTTTAATGATATAAGACAAGAAATTTTTGATCACAATGAATACATAAAAAAAGTTGAATTGTTTGATGTTTACGAAGGTGAAAAGATTGGATCTAATATGAAAAGTATGGCTTTTCATATTATTTATCAAGCAGATAAGACTTTGACTTCAAAAGAAGTTGATGAAATCCAAAAATCTTTGTTTGTAAAAATGGAAGAAAGATTTGAGGCAAAATTAAGAGATTTTTAATAATTTGATTTTATAAAAAGAATTACGAAAAAATATAAATTTTGACATTTAATTTTTTTAAAAAATTAAGCCATTAAACTCTAAAACACGGTAAAATATTATTGGATAAAATAAACTTATTTTTTGTGATAAAATTTAAGTGTAAAAATTAAGAGCGTAATAGCAAGTAATTTTTTAAAAAAATTAAATGTCAAAATTTATAAATATTTTAATAACTAAAAAATATGCTAGAAACATCAAATGATATTTTAAATATCACTATTGCTATTTGTATAGCTAGTATTTCTTTTTTTATTTGTTGGGGACTTTATTATTTTAATATGTCTTTGAAACAAGTTTTTAAAATGATTGATGAGCTTCGTTATAGGATGAACAAAATAGATGAGTTAGTTAGATTAATTCAGACAAAAATTGAAAGTTCTACTTCTTATTTATTTTTAATTGGGGAAGGAGTAAAAAGAATGACAGATATTATAAAAAAATATACAGAAAAAAAAGAGAAAAAGAAAAAATAATTTTATGAAAAAAGTAAAAAAAGCAATTTTCCCTGTAGCTGGTTTTGGCACAAGACTTTTACCAGCCACAAAATCACAACCAAAAGAAATGTTACCAATAGTTGGTAAACCTGCTATTCAATATTTAGTAGAAGATGCAGTGGCTGCTGGGATTGAAGAAATAATTTTTGTGACAGGTCGTGGCAAGAGAGCTATTGAAGATCATTTTGATTATTCTTTTGAACTTGATCATACTTTAGTTGAAAAAAACAAGCTAAAGCTTGTTGAAGAAGTTCGTAGGATTTCTCAGTTAGCTAAATTTTCTTATGTAAGACAATCTATGCCATTGGGCGATGGACATGCTATTAATTGTGCGGCTCATTTGGTAAAAGATGATGAAGCTGTTTTAATTGTTTTTGGAGATACTTTGTATGACTCAGAGATGACTCCTGCTCAACAAATAATAAATACTTATCAATATTATAATGCTCCTGTAATTGGTTTGTCAGAAGTAGCGCATAAAGATGTTTGTAAATTTGGAGTGATTGATGGAAAAGATCTTGGATCTGGTGAGTATAAAATAAAAAGTATTATTGAAAAACCAAAGCTAGAAGAAGCTCCTTCTAATCTAGTAGCTGTTGGTGCTTATGTAATAGATTCTTCAGTATTTAAAGTTTTGGAAAATATGAAAGATGGTAAATCTGGAGAGATTAGACTAGCTGATGCTTTTGATATTATGTTAAATAATGGACTTGATTTGTATGGGAAGAAATTAGAAGGTGAATGGCTTGACACAGGAAACAAATTTAATTTTATCAAAGCTTCAATAAAGCTTGGACTTAAAGATGAGGAAATAGGCGAAGAGTTGAAGGCTTATTTGAAAAAATTAAATAAAGAAATTGCATAATTAACCGCAAAGGAATTTCAATATTATTCAATTCCTTTTCCTCCTCTCGCAAGAGGAGGGGTAAATTAAGTGCCAAAGGTTTAATTTATTACAAATTTTCAATTACGAATTACGAATTATTTAATTTTAGATTTTATTTTGTATGAAAAAAGTTGATAATATTGCTAAGAACACTTCTTTTTTGACTTTAGCTTTAATAATTCAAAAAATAATTTCTTTTACTTATTTTACTATCCTGGCAAGAGATTTGGATCCTTTGTTTTTAGGCAAATATTATTTTGCTATTTCTTTTGTAGCTATTATTTCAGTAGTGATTGATATTGGCTTAACTAATGTTTTGGTTCGTGAAATTGCTAAAGACAAAGAGCAGACAAATAAGATTTTAAGTAGTGTGATGTTTATCAAAATTCCTTTAACGATTATAACATTGTTAATGGTTTTTTTATTGATAAATTTTGTTCCAGCTGTTAGCGACAAAATGGATATTTTGGCAAAACAGCTTGTTTATATTGCTTTAATTGCCACTATTCTAGATTCTTATACTGCTGTTTTTTTTGGAGTTATCCGTGGTTTTCATAATTTAAAATTTGAAAGTGCTTCAGTAATTATTTATCAATTAACAATGTTAATTTTAGGAAGTATTGCTCTTCATTACAAACTTGGACTTGTTTATCAAATGTGGGTTTTGTTTTTTGCAAGTTTTATAAATTTTTCTTATGCTTATATTCTATTAAAAGTAAAATATAAACTAAAAATTATTAAAGATTTTGATAAAGCACTGGCTAAAAAATTATTAATTATTACTATCCCTTTTGCAGTTTATGTTATTTTACAAAAGCTTTATATGTATTTTGATTCAGTTCTCCTGTCATATTTAGCTAGTGATTATTATGTCGGACTTTATCAAATTTCTTTTAAAATTATTTTTGCTCTCCAATTTTTACCAATGGCTTTTATGGCTTCACTTTATCCAGCTTTTGCAAGATATTACAAAGAAAATACAGAACAATTAGCAATTTCTTTTTCAAGAGCTATGAATTATTTAATTTTTCTTGCTTTTCCAATTAGTTTTGGAATTATCGCTATAGCTGACAAAATTTTACTTTTATTTAAACCAGAATACGCAGAAGCACTTTTATCTTTACAAATTGTAACATTGTCTTTAATTTTTATTTTTCTAAATTTTCCTATCGGTTCTTTGCTTAATGCTTGTGATCGTCAAAAAATTAATACTATAAATATGGCAATTACAGTAGCTGTTAGTGTTATTTTAAATTTTATTTTAATACCAAAATATAATATTATTGGAGCAAGTATCACTGTCTTAGTCACAAATTTTTTAATGTTTATTTTGGGAATTATTCAAGTACCAAAAATCATTAAATTTAATTTTAAAAATAATTTTTTAATGTTTATAAAAGTTATTTTTGCAGTTTCTATAATGGCTATTTTTGTTTTTTATCTTAAAGAAATATTTAATATTTTTTTAACTGTTATTTTTGGAGGAATTATTTATTTTTTTATTTTATTTTTTTTAGGTGGTATAAAAAAAGAAGATTTTCAAAGCATTATAAAATCTTTTAAAATATAATAAAAAATATTTCAAAAATTATTAACCAACAATTACCTTTATTCTAAAAAAATAAAGTTTACCCGTTTTTTATTTTTAAATCTAAAAATATATTTGTTAATTTCGCTACTGTGTTTTCTAGTTTATTCATATATTCAAGATGATCTTCTTTGAATTCTTCACAATTTTTTAAAATTACTTTTTCTGAAAAAGTATCGTATTCCCAAAGTAATAAATGTATTAGCTCGTGTGAGAGTTTAATTTATATAAAGAATGAGTAATATATGAAGAGGGTTTTGGTTTTGGATATCTAATTTTTGACTTAATATTAGATCTTGATATAAATTTATTTATAAATATCTTTTCTATGACCTATGATTATAAGTTGAATAATTTTTGTTGAGTTAAATTTAAAAATTACTCGCCATTCACGAGTAATTCTAAAAGAATAAAAACCTATTAATTTTCCTGTTAATGGTTTTGAATGTAATTTTTGATTAAAAGGATTTTCTGATTTTATTTTTTTAGTTTTTCTAAAAAATCTTTTTTATTAGTAAATTTAAAAAGTTTTTTATCTTTTGATGCTTGCATAAGCTCATCAACAAATTTTTGATTATATTTTCCATCTTTGTCTATTCCAATAAAACCAATAATTGCAGATTTTAACAAACTAATTTCTTCTAGCATTGAGTCTAGTTTGTTATTTTTTAATACTTTTATATTTGACATAGCTTTATTCTTAAAATTTAATTTATTAAATTTATTATAATATTTTTTAATTCATAATGCAATACTGTTTTTTACAAAATTTTGACTTTCTCCATTGTTTGGGGTATGGTTTTATTAAGATTTGCTTAGATATTGAGAGTTTTATTTTTTTATATAAAAAAATTAGTAATATATGAAGAGGGTTTTGGTTTTGAATTATGAGAATTTTTAACTTTATATTGGGATCTTGACAGTATTATGATTTAAATGTAATATATTTATATAGAAGAAGGACGGTTGTAAATATTGAAATGTATTATTTTCACTAAAACCACCCACTCTGCTTCCTTCGGGAAGCACGGTGGGTTTTTTATTAATAAAAAAATGATTAATAGTAAAGAAAAAGTTGCAATATATATTGATGGAAGCAATTTTTATCACAAATTAAAAAATCTTAATATTTTAAATACTACTAATTTTAATTATTTAGGATTTTGCAATAAATTAGCAAGAGGAAGAGAAGTTATTTCTTATAGATATTATGTTGGAGCTATTAGAGCAAAAGAAGGCGATTTAAAAGGGCAACAATTAAGAATTAATCAATTAAAGTTATTTAATAATCTTTTAAAACAAAATTTTTGTATAAAGAAAGGACAATTTTTATCTAACAACGGCAAGTATCATGAAAAGGGCGTGGATGTAAAACTAGCTATTGATTTATTGTCTGGTGCTTATGAAAATATTTATGATACAGCAATTTTAGTATCATCTGATTCAGATTTGAATCCTGTCGTTAAAAAAATTAAATATTTAGGAAAAAAAGTAGAATATATTGGATTTTCTCATTATCCTTGTTTTTCATTGCAAAAAGTTTCAACATTATCAAGGCTTTTGATAAAAGATGATTTTGATGAGTTTGTTGTTATTGATTAATTTTTTTAAATAATTTTTAATATGTATCAAGTAAAATTTAAATATAGTTTTATAAAAGATATTCAAACAGCTATTGAAGTTTATAGAGAAAGGCAATGGCTAGAAAAACATGATATTAAAGTTTTTAAACCGTCTTTGTTTAGGTTTTTTAAAATTTTATTTAAGAGACCAAAAATAAAAATAGAAACAGATATTCCTGTAGTTTGTTATTGGGTATCTAATGGAAATTGGGGTTCTTATGAATATCCTAATAAAATAATTATTATGCCTTATGACTTGCCTGAATATATGGATTTGAAAGAGTTAATAAAACATGAGATTAATCATTTGAAATATCCTGAGGCAGAAAATATGAGTCATGAAGAAAAAGAAGAATATATTGAAAATAAGTAAAATTTTTTATTTTTAAATTTAAATAAAAATTTACAAAAATTTGACTTTCTCCATTGTTTGGGGTATGGTTTTATTAAGATTTGCTTAGATGTTGAGGGTTTTATTTTTTTATATAAAAAATTAGTAATATATGAAGAGGGTTTTGGTTTTGAATTATGAGTTTCCGCCTTTGGGGGGGGTGGGGGCTGGGAATGCTACTTTTTATTTGTTGAAGGAGTTTGCTCGGTTTGATGATTTGCGAATTATTTTGACTAACTTTTGTGTTATAATAATTGACAAAAAAATAAAAATTGTTTATGATTTTATAAACAAATAAACTAAAATTATGTTTTTTGTGATAAGCTCTTTTAAAAAAACAACTACTTTTATATTTAAAAGGAGAAATTCATGAATTCATTAAAACAAAAATACAAAAAAAATGAAAATATTGTTTTAAGAGAAATTGCTGAAAACAATATTTTGTTATTCATTGGAAGAAAAAGTTCAGATCAAAATTCTATTTTTACTTTGAATGCAACTGCTGTAATGCTCTGGAAAATGATTGAAAAAAATTTTTCTGTAGAAGATATGATCAATTCTTTTATCAAAGAATTTCAAGTTGAGTATCAAATTGCACATGATGATATAATTAATTTGTTAAATGAATTAAAAAATATAAATGGAATTATTCAGATAAAAGGAGATTAAAATGCCTTGTATTCTACCAAATTTAGAATATAGTGATTTAAGCAAAAAACTTCACAATAAAGCTCTTCAAGATAAAATTCCAATAAGTGGAGCTTTAGAATTGACATATGATTGTAATTTCAACTGTGTTCATTGTTATGTAAAAGATTGCAATGAAAAAAAAGAAAAAGATTTATCATTTAATCAAATAAAAGATATTCTTGATCAAATAGCAGATGCTGGTTGTTTGTGGCTTCTTTTAACTGGTGGTGAACCATTAATGCGTAAAGATTTTTTAGATATTTATATGTACGCAAAAAGAAAAGGATTTCTTATTACTGTTTTTACTAATGGATCAATGATAACATCTGAAATAGTAAAATGTTTTTCTGAATTTCCTCCATTTAATATTGAAATTACAATTTATGGAGCCACAGAAGAAACTTATGAAAGAATTACTCAAAGATCAAATTCGTATGCAAAATGCATTGCAGGAATTGATTTGTTATCAAAGAATGAAATTTCTTTCCAGCTTAAATCAATTTTGTTATCATACAATAAACATGAATTAGATAAACTTTCAAGTTTAAGTGTACATTATGGATTACCTTTTGTTTATGATCCTATAATAAGTCCAAAGCTAAATGGTGATAAAACTCCAAGAAAGTTTAGTTTATCTCCAGAAGAAATTGTTCAATTTGATTTAAAAAGCAAAGAAAATATTAATGAATGGAATGATTTTTACAAGAATTCACTCAATCCAAAATGCTTTGAAAATTTATACCGATGTTATGCTGGAAAGACAACATTTATGATAAATCCATATGGAAAATTACAGTTTTGTGTTTTAGCGAGAGATACTAATTATGATTTAAAAATTGGAGAATTCAAAGATGGGTGGTATAATGTTATTAATCCAGCTAGTTCTAAAAAAGCTAAATCTGATTATAAATGCAATAGATGTGAACTTTTAAAAGTATGTGGCCAATGTCCAGGTTGGTCATATTTGGAGCATGGAAATCATGAAGAACCTGTTGATTATCTATGCAAAATTGCTCATAAACGAGCACAAACATTTCTTAATAAAGGAGAATTAAAATGAAAGAAAAAAAGTATGTTAGTCCAGTAATTGAAAAAGTAGTTGTAGATCCAAAAAAAATGACAGTTAGTGGTTGCGGTACTCCCGGAGAAATGGCTACTAGCCCATGGCATCCTTGCAAAAGCTCCAAAGAATAAAAAAGCATAGCAATGATCCTTTGTCGTAATTTAAATGGCATGATCACAAGATCATGCCATTTTTAAAATATATAATATGATAGAAAAAAATTTTAAAGTTAAAAGAATAATTCAAGTAAAAAATTATTCATGTGTTCCTGCTTGTTTGGAACAAATATTAGATTATTATAAAAGAGCTGTTAATCAAAAAGAAATATTAGATAGTTTAGAATATCCTGAGAGAGGAATGTCTTTGTCAAAAGCTGGAACTTTTTTAATTTCAAAAAATTTAAAAACAAAAATTATTACAAATAATATTAATATTTTTGATCCTTCTTGGTTTTCTTTTGGAAATAAGAATCTTATTATTCAACTTAAAAAAAGAAAAAAATATTTAAATATAGTTGATAAATCAATTGTTGACGATTATATTGAATATTTAGAATTTGGTGGAGAAATTGCTTTTGATACCATTTCTACTTCTCTGCTTGTGAACTTAATAAAGGAAAATAAACCAATTATTGCTGAGGTAGCTAGTACGTATCTTTATCAAAAAAGTAAAACTACTATTCCTGGTAAATTTAATAATTCAGTAAAAGGAGATATTGAAGGACATGGTGTTGTTATCTCTGGATATAAAGAAAAAGACTCAAAATTTAAAATTACTGATCCTGGAAAATATAATCCTTATCAAAATGATGGTAATTATTGGATTGATGAAAATTTATTAATCGCAAGTATTTTTATAGCTGATGGAAAATCAATATTATACTGTAAATAAATTTACTAAAAAAATTAATAAATGATTTTAATTTAAAAGACTAAAAATTTTTAAATCTTATCTTAAAAAAATATGAACAAAGAATGTCTTAAACTACACAATTTATTAGAAAAAGGTAAAAAATTTAATTTCAAAGAAGGTGAAGAATTTAAAAATAATTTATTAAAAGAATATCCAAATTTTCCTAAAAATGGAGTTTATTTAATGTTTGAAAAAAATGAATTTGGTCACGATGGAATGCGTGTTGTGCATGTTGGTATTAACACTAGAGGATCTTTAATTAACAGATTAAATAGACATATAAACGGAACAATAAAAAATAGTATTTTTAGAGAACATTTATTTAGAATTTTAAAATCAGAAGAAAGTGTCACTGAATATATAAAAGATAATATTTCTTTTTGTATTATAATTGATACAAATAAAGAAAGAGAAGAATTAAAAAGTAAAATTATAAGCACGATTTCTAATTGTGAAAGTTGTAAACCTTCCAGTGACTGGCTAAGATTAAATAGCGAAAACGAAAAAATAAGAAAATCTGGTTTATGGAATATTCATTTTGTTTTTGGCGAATATCAACTAAACGAAAATGACATAAATAATATAATTATTGGTAAAAAAATAATTTAAAAAAACAATCTTGCATTTCATCGGGTTGCGATGCAACTTTAAAATCTGAATAATTTTGTAATTTAAATAACAAATTTATTTACAGATCCTTACAGACTCAAGTTCGGTTTTATTTTTTTAATTTTTCTCAAAAATGGTTCTTTAACATCTTTGGGCAAGGCAAAGCCTTGCAATTTTCTGATTAATATGCTTAAATGATTGGTTATTTACAAATAATTAATAATTTAAGCATATGCAAAAAAACGAAATTAAAAAGATATTT
>Ga0209800_10000801_pt1 | contig 40412 bp, 50 predicted proteins | sample Higcelweek8metaG_FD_187174 | JGI IMG/M metagenome (GOLD analysis project Ga0209800, IMG submission 187174) | Freshwater pond sediment microbial communities from the University of Edinburgh, under environmental carbon perturbations - High... | ecosystem: Environmental > Aquatic > Freshwater >...
AAATCCCCGTCTTTTAAAATTTGAGTGGCAATTTTAGTGCCGATAATGCAAGGTTTTTTTATTTCTCTAGCAACTATAGAAGCATGACAAGTAATACCACCCTCGTCAGTCACAAAAGCATCAGCCTTTTGCATTGCTAAAATAAAGTCTGGGGTGGTCATAGAGGTTACCAGGATACCACCCCTTTTAACCCTACCAATATCCTCTATTTCAAAAATAACCCTCACTCGTCCCTTAGCCACACCACCATAAGCCACTTGTCCAGAGATAGAATTTTCCAAAACATTGTCATCAGCTTTAAATCCTATAAATTCATAATTATTCTTTTTAGCATACTCATCTAAACTTATATTAGTTGTTAAATTTCCCTTGTGGTATATATATCCTTTCTTCCTATTTTCTAAATCATCCATATTGGGATATTCTCCATTTACAACCTCTTCGTATTTTAAATATTTGTAATATTTTTTGTATTTTTTAGGAACAATTTTTCGTAATATTTCAGCAATTCTCAAATGAGAATTATGAATTAATCCATCACTATATTTTCTCATTTCCCGATACAATAAAACTAAATCACTATCGACTCCTTTTATATTATCCCGATTATCTCCCAACATATTACTGATTGCTACCAATGGCCATATCTTGGCAGTAAGATCAAATAGTCTCCGATAATCATCATGTTTTAAATCAGCAATAAGAGCCCTCAATATATCACAATTTGCATAATATTCATCTTTTAATTTTAAAAGTTGTTCTCTTTGACTATTAAAATAATCTACTATTAATTTGGGATCTTGCTTGGGATCAGAAAAATTATAATAAATATCTGTGCCTTTACCAGGAAAATTATGAAGAACAGGATCCATCGAATATTCAACTGGACTTATTTTAGCTGTCTCTAATCTTTCTCCTAAATCATAATTTTGACAGGATATCATAAATAAAGATCGATTGAAAATTTTTACATATTTTTCTTTTAGATCCAATTCTTTTTTTATCAATGTTGTAATCGGCCGGCTCTGAACGATATAAAATTTTCCTTCTTCAAAAGCCCACTCAATATCGCAAGGGAAACCATAATGATTTTCTATTTTAATAATCAATTCAGAAAGCTCCAAGATTTCTTCATTGTTAAGAACTTGAGAAGAAGCTTGGGACTCAGGGATGTCTCGCCATTCGTTGGCTGAGATTTCTCCACTTCCAAATCTTTGGGTACAAAGATTCGTTCGGTCGAAATGACATGATCCGTATAGCCCTCTAGTTTGAATATTTACATTCACATCAACAATCACCTCATCAATTTTTAATTCACTATTCTTAATTCTAGTTTTATCAACCACATAACTATCTGGCGTAATCGAGCCAGAAACGATGGCTTCGCCCAAACCAAAACCAGCTTCGATAATCAATTGATTATAATCTTCTGTGACCGGATGAACTGAGAAAGCTATACCTGATTTTTCACTTTTAACCATTTTTTGAACTACCACTGCCACTGAAATTTTATAAGTATTTAATCCTTTTTCAAATCGATAATAAATTGCTCTTGGAGTGAAAAGCGAAGCCCAACATTTTTTAACATTTTCCAGTAAACTTTTTTCCGTTGTATTTAAATAACTTTCTAATTGTCCTGCCCAAGCATCCTCGCTAGAATCCTCAGCTGTCGCTGAAGAGCGCACTGCTACATATTCAACATTTAATTTTTTGAAACTTTGCTTAATTTCAATAGCAAGTTCTTCCGACATCTTAGCACCTAAAATTAAATTTTGTATTTTTTCTGAAGCATATTCTACTGTATTAATTTCATTATGATTAACTGTTTTTAAAATAGTTTCTATTTCTGCGTCAATATCAGCATCAACGATAAATTTATCAAAAGCATCCGCTGTTATTACAAATCCCGGAGGTACTGGAATATCGACATTGGTCATTTCACCCAAAGAAGCCCCTTTTCCTCCAGCCAAATGAGCCATATCTTTATTAATCAATTTAAAATCCAAAGTAAACATATAATTAAAAAGTTTAGTATTATAATCTAAATTTAACCGTTTTTTAACAAAAAATCAAACGATAATATTTAAGTATAAAAAAGTCCAACTGCTAAAAAACAGTTGGACGAATTTAAAGAGAAAACAATAGATTTAAACATGCATAGCTGCCTTTAAAACTAATTTTTCTATTTCATTAAATAATTTCTGATTTTCTTTTAAATAGGCTTTAGCCTTCTCTCTACCGTTGCCTAGTTTCTCCTCTCCAAAAGCGTATGAATTGCCAGATTTTTTAATTACTTCTAATTTTACCCCTGTGTCCAATAAATCTCCGCTGCGAGAAATTCCTTCATTGTACATAATATCAAACTCGGTTGTTTGAAAAGGTGGAGCCACTTTATTTTTTACCACTTTTACCTTTACTCTATTTCCCACTACTTGATCACCTGATTTAATCTGAGCGCTTTTTCTAATCTCAATTCTTACTGAAGAATAAAATTTTAAAGCTTGTCCGCCTGAGGTGGTTTCTGGATTACCAAACATCACTCCAATTTTCATTCTTATTTGATTAATAAAAATAACCACTGTATTAGACTTTCCCATTATAGGAGTTAATTTTCTTAGAGCTTGAGACATTAATCTAGCTTGACGCCCCACATGATGGTCACCCATTTCTCCTTCAATCTCAGCACGTGGCACAAGTGCTGCCACAGAATCCACCACTATTAAATCAACCGCGTTACTCCTCACCAGAGTCTCTACGATATCCAAAGCCTGCTCTCCTGCGTCCGGCTGGGAAATTAATAATTCGTTAATATTTACTCCAATTTTTTTAGCATATTCAGGATCCATAGCATGCTCAGCATCCACGAAAGCCACCGTTCCACCCGCCTTCTGAGCGTTAGCAGCAATGTGTAGAGACAATGTAGTCTTACCAGATGATTCCGGCCCATAAACTTCAATAACGCGCCCCCTGGGCACTCCTCCGATACCCAAAGCGATGTCTAGCGATATAGACCCAGTCGGAATAGCTGCCACGTCAACCTTCGCTATTTCTCCTAACTTCATTATCATTCCATCTCCAAATTTTTGTTTTATTTCTGCCACGACAGTATCCACTCTTTTTTCCTTAGAATCTGTATCGATACTCTCAGTATGCTTTGACTTATTTTTTGTTGCCATATATTTATTTTTAACATTTCAGCACATTAGCATTTTAGCACATTTAAAATTTACATTTTAAATTACCTCCCCTTTGCCCCATGTTATATACTTTATGTTATATTAATTTATAAAATAATTATTATTTCTTTTTCTTTTTATCAGTGGTCTTTTTTTCAGCTGTTACATCTACTCCCAAAACTTCACCCTCAGAAACTGCCTCATCCAATTTGACATCCTCGGCACCTGTATTCTCTGGATTAACTTCTTCCACCATTTGATCGTGTGGATTACTCTCTACGGGAACTTGATTTTCCTCTGGCTTAACCTCTTGAATATTATAACGCGCTTCCACCGAAACTGACTCCGTTACTTCCTTATTAAACTGGTTAACACTTTTTATCATTATAACATTTATTCCTTCTCTCAAAACCACACTCTCGCTAAATCCACCACTGTCATCAACTAAAACTGGCTGATTGTTAATAAATAAATTATTTCCAATATCCGTCCTACCCTTTACCACTACACTACTATTATCAATGATTGTATTATTTTCTGGATTTAAAATTACTAAGCTGGGATTTGAAACAAAATTATTTAAATTTTTATAAAGATAAAAAAATAATCCCAAGAAAAAAAGAGAGATGAAAATTATAGACATTAATTTTGGATTGAAATAAAATCTAGACAAATTGACACTCTTAGATTTTAATTCCTTTTTTTCATTTCCTTGAATATTCTTTTGAATACTCTTTTCTTTATTAAATGACTTTATTAAATATTCATCATTTATGCCAACATATTCAGCAAAGCTTTTTATAAAACCTCTCACGTAAACATCGGCTGGCAGGGTTTTATAATCACCACTTTCTAAGCTTTCTAAATATTCCATTTGAATTTTGGTATTTTTAGATATCTCCGAAAGAGTGATTCTCTTTTCATTCCTAGCTCTTTTCATTTTTTCCCCCAAGGTGAGAGATTGAATTTTTTTTATTTTAAAACCATTCATAACAAAAAATATACTAACCGAACTTATAAAACATCAACTACATAAAAAATAAATTCAAAACTATCTTAAATCTGCCATTTATCTCTTTGTTCCTGAGAAACATCCTCATCATTAACAGAATTTTTACCCGAAGAATCATTTTCCTTTTCCTTACTAATTAAAATTTCCCGTGGCTTAGCTCCATCAGCTGGACCAACGATTCCATCTCTTTCCAAATAATCAATTAAGCGGGCTGCTCTATTGTATCCAATCCTAAATCTTCTCTGCAGAAGTGAGGCCGAGGCCTTGCCAGCCTCAAAAACAAAATCTTTAACATCGTTATACAGATTATCATCATCACCCTCTGGCGAAACAGAAAAATCGAGAGATTCGGAGCCGTTTCTTGATTCTACCACATTTGAAGACAAATCACCATTTAGCTCTTCTTCTATCTCATCATCTTCATCCTTTTTATAAACTCTAGTACCCTGTTCTATTATATATTCAACTACTCTCTTTACCTCATTTTCCGAAACAAAAGAATTCTGTAGCCGCTTTGGTCGAGGTGAATTCGAAGAAACAAAAAGTAAATCACCCTTACCCAACAAATTCTCTGCACCTCGCATATCAATAATAGTTCGAGAATCAACTAAGCTATTTACATGCAAAGCAATTCTATTATTAATATTAGCCTTTATTATACCCGTAATAATATTTACACTTGGTCTCTGCGTAGAAATTATAAGATGGATTCCCACAGCCCTAGCCATTTGAGCTAAGCGCATAATCGCACCTTCTACGTCCTTGCCATGTGATAACATCAAATCTGCCAACTCATCTATCACAATCACGATAAAAGGCAATTTTTTAAGCTCCTTGCTGACAATTTCCCCTGTATCAGAATCTAAAACTTCCGCTCTTTCTCCCCCCTTAAACTTCTTATTATATGACTCCAGATCTCTAGACCCAACTGATTCCAAAATCTTATAGCGTTCCTCCATTTCTCGTACTGCCCAACGTAAAGCATTAATAACTTTTTTATTATCTGTAATCACATCGGCAAGCAAATGAGGGATTTTATTATAGAGAGAAAGCTCCACCCTTTTTGGATCAACTAAAATCATTTTTAAATCTTCTGGAGAATTTTGAAATAAAAGAGATAAAACAATTGAATTTATACAAACACTTTTTCCTGTACCAGTCGCACCCGCAATCAAAAGATGTGGCATTTTTCCCAAATCTGCCACCACGAATGTACCCTCTACATTCTTACCTAAAGCCAAAGAGAGTTTTGATTCACAAGCCTTAAATTCTTTGCTCTCAAGTGCATCCCTTAATCTAACCATAATTGGTTTCTTATTAGGCACTTCTATTCCAATTAATGATTTACCAGGAATTGGTGCTTCGATTCGAATAGGATGCGCAGCCAAGGCTAAAGCTAAATCATCTCCATAAGCTACTATCTTACTGAGCTTAACGCCTACAGCTGGACGAAAACTATATCTCGTTACCGATGGACCTGTTTTATAATCACTGAACTCTAATTCTATTCCAAAATTAGCAAATGTATCTTTTATAATCTCGATACTCTCCTCAATATTCCCACCATCTGCCTCACCCTCATATTCATCTAAAAGATTAAGGGAGGGAAGCTTCCAAGCTTTATTATAATCATTTGATGTCTTGGCTATTTTTTTGCGCTTTTCCCCATTTTCAAATAAAACACTTTTAATATTAAAATCATCCGTGCTTTCATCCTCATCCACCGCGTCAGCTGATTCATCATCTTTATAAGTAGCCTCTTCAACTTCTCCAGCATTTGGACCTTCAACAAATTTTATCTCTTTAATATTACATTTTAAATCATCCGCATTCACATTTACAGATTTATTTTCATTTAAAATATTCTCCTCATCATTTTCATCTCCCACTACTTTATTTTTCAAAACCTCATCTGCCGTGTTCTCTTTTTTGATAAAATTGCCCTTCTTAAGCAGTTCCATAAAAAATTCAACAATAGAAAAATTAAAAGCAATCATTATGCCAATAGCAAGAAATGATAATAAAACCAAAATACCAACTATCTTACCCGTAAGCTTTATTAAACCAAAAGCGATAAAATAACCTACATATCCCCCACCTTGACCATTTTGAGCGATATCCAATAATAATTTCTGATCATAAAAAATATGAAAAAATCCGAGCAAACTAAAAAATGCAATCGAAAGACCAGCTATCTTAACCACATAAAAAACTGTTTTTTTCTTAAAAAGCAAGACAGTCATAATCAAGATTAATATCAATGGGAAAAGCCATTTCCCCCAACCAAAAACAATTCCACCTATTTTATTTAAAAAAATACCAAAGGCCCCTCCGGCTCCCAAAAAACCAGCCGAAAAAAGAATAGCTAGTAAAAATAAAAGCACAACACTGATGCCTCTTTTTACACTATTTTTCAAATTCAAATCAAATTCCACTTTTTTTTCCTTTTCTTCAGTAATATTTTTTTCTTTTGTTTTTTTTGACATATCTAAATTATTCAATCTCTAATTTATTATTCTTTTTTATTAATAAATAATTATACTAATCTTAAAATTCAATTGTTAACTCAATCTCTTTTCCATCCCTCATTACATTTAAAACGGCTGTTGCACCCTTCTCATACTGATTAATAAAATTAGAAAGGGGATGACTAGGATTAATTTCGTTACCATCTATAGAAAGTATTATATCTCCTATCTTGATTCCTGCTTTCTCGGCCGCACTATTTGCCACAACTGCCAAACCTTGCTTTCCACTAGGAGAATAAACTAAAGCACCTTTATCGACAGCAATACTTTTTAGATTTTTGTAATAAGGAGTTATCGATAAATAATAAATCCCCAATTTGGCAGATTGATCCAATCTTTTTTCAGCAACTTTTTGCATAGAATCTCTAATTGCATCTATTGGAATTTGAAAAAATATCTTATTATTATTTACTTCCATTATAGCACTAATTGCCAACAATTCTCCATTATAATTTATGATTGGACCGCCCACATATTCATCTCCACCCAAAAAGTCAGCATTCAAAACTCCTTCCATTTTTTCAGAAGAAGCGATTTCAGATCCCGATAAATTAAAACTCTCATCTAAAGTACTCAATATTCCCTCTGTTAAAGAAATTTTTTGCACCCCAGATAAATTTCCCATTATAATAACTTTTTTTCCAAATTTAATATCATCTGGATTAGCAAATGGGATGGTAGTTAAATTAACCCCGTCGACTTTTAGAAAAGCTAAGTTAGTAAATTCATCTACCCCCAAAAGAGTTGCGTCCAAAACATTGCCACCAAAAGTCATCACCTTATAATCGGCCTCTTTTTCAAATATATTACTCCTATAAGTCACCACTATTCCATCATTAGTAAGAATTGTCCCTGCCCCGCTTTTTCCCTCAATATATTTTCCATCATTCTGTGGCACTGCGCCTTTTAATACTTTTTCGTTATGAACTTTTGAAAATGACATAACATCCACCACTGAGTACATGGCATTAGAAGAAATCTCTGCAATAGATTCATCTTCCCTGATTACAACTTTTTCAGTTTTATTTATTATTGTAGTATTTTTATTATCACCATCAAAGACCCCCATCTCTGAGAAAAAACTATTATTGATTAAAACTGGCGTCAGATATCTGCCAAAAAACAATCCGCCCATCCAACCAAGAGTCATAATAGCGATAATACCTGCTAGTATTTTTAATATTTTCTTTTTCATTTTTTTATAAAATTTTATCGAATTAAACATTTAAAAATTAAATACTTGGTAACCATATTGAACTATACAAAACCATACCCGAAGCAATTAGGAAAAATAATAAGTTAAGCACCACTTTCTTAATAGATATTATGTTTGAAAAATAATTCTGAGCAATATCCCAAATTATATAATAAAACATCAACAAAACAACTCCCGTAGTCAAATATCCAAACGGCCAAAAATTAACTATCCAAGCCATCTCCAGAGTAACAAATCCTAATATTAAGCTATAAACAAAGGCTATTTTGTGCCTTGGTTCACCAATAGCAACAAAATATTGATAACTTATAAAAACCATATTTATAAAATAAAAAACCATCAACTCCCATGAGGATACATCAAAATTCAAATAAATACCATAGGTTGAGCTAAAAAACAGAAAGGCTACTGCCATTAAAGACATTGAGATAACAGCTCTAGCAGTCCGACTATCTGGCTTGTCATTTATACGATAAATTCCAAAAAATAGAAAATAGCTAACTAGTCCTGAAATTGTGACAAATATTTGCCTTTCTATATTATAATCTATTAGATGTAAGATTGTCCAAACAGAAAAAGAGAAAACAAGGGCGATATACCAGCCCGACCAAACCTTAGTTGCTAAACGAAAACTAATAATTGAAAAAATTAAAAAAACAAAAAAAGTAAACCAAAAAAAACCCCTATAAAAAGATAAAAACTCTAGAATAAGGGCAAAAATAACTGATTGAAATATGGCGGGAAAATATAAAAACACGGCAGAATTATAAAATTAGAAATTCTAAATAAAATTAAAACCTTATTTCAAATTATTTTTTATTTGAAATACAACCCTATTCCTCAATAGAAATAGCGTTTACTGGACAAGCATCGACAGTTTCTTGACAATTGCACTCTCCACATTCATCACTTATAACAACTGATTTTCCTTTTTCTGAATCAATCTTAAAAACACCTGGGCAAATTGCTTCACAAGTCCCACAACCAATACACAAATCTTCATTTACCTTAACTTTTGTCATATTCTTCCTTCCCTGTCTTTAGTTGACATCTTATGCAACAAAAAACGAGAAAAATTAAAAAATTATGCTTAAAACTAACATCTAAATAATAACACATTTACACTAACAAAGCTATAAAGTCAGCAATGATGCATCTCTTTGGGTATCATTTAAAGACTTTTCTTCAAATTTTTTCATCTCATTATTATCAAACTCAACCAATCCTTCCTCACTATTCCAAGAGTAATCTAACATTGGAACATAGATACTAGAATCTTTTATCTTTTCATCAAGCCAGATAGCAAAGGACATCTTTGGAAAAAAAATCTGACTTATATTGTAAGATTTCGTATTGTCAGCATCTCTAATTTCATTTAATTTCACGATATGATAACCAAGTTTACTCTCTAAAACATCACTAGTCTCACCGACCTTCAAATCAGCTACTGCGCCTCTAATGTCTACAGAAATTTGATCTTCTTGAAACCACCCTAACTTACCGCCCGAATCTGAAGTTCCACCTTCGGATATTTTTTTAGCCAAAGAATCAAAGTCAGTACCGCTCTTTAATTCACCAGATGCCTCAGTCGCTTTCTCATAAGAAGAATCTTTTTTTTCCTTTCCATCATTTTTTTCTAACCATTTTTCTAATTCATCCTTATAAATACTAGGCTTTACAACCTTTTCTTTAAAATCATCAAGAGACCAACCATATAACTTATATAAACTATCACTCACCTCTCTTTCATTACCGTATTCATTCAGCTTCCTACTAACATTTTCATCTACGGACTTATCAGAAACTCTTATTCCATTTTGCTTAGCTAGAATCTCTATCATCTTATCTTCAATCATCTTATTTAAAAGCTCGCGCTCTCTTATTTTGAGCCTTTTTTTACCATCTGCAGTACTAAAATCAAATCTAACCCCTACCGAAGAAAAATCTTGCTTCTCATAAAAACTCTTTATTGATGACAAATTTCTCTTTACATCTCCAATTGAGATAAAATTAGTTTTATTGATAATAACAGCAGGTAAAAAAATATTTTTGCTAACAAAAGTTGGTAATTTAACCGAATCATCAAACCTATAAACCACCAAAGAAAAAACTAACAGAAATAACAAGATAAATGCAAAAATGCTTATAACCAAAGTACTTGTTTTAATTTTTTTTGTCACCCCTTCACCTTTCCCCTTTTTTTCATTCATAATGTTTTTATAACTACTATTTTTTAGATATAATCTTCCACCACTTCATATAATTAGGAATATTTTTGTCATCCGTTTCGCCTTCGTCAAAAACTGTTTCCTCTCCAAGTGTTTTCTTAAAATCAGAATATTTTTCTGAACCTGGTTGCACAACTACTACTTTTTCACCCACGTTTCTTAAATTCAACCTATCTTTAGCCACACTTTCTTTATAATGATCGGATCTGATATATTCTATCCTCTCCCTAAGAAAATTATTTTCTGTGTTAATTTTATCAGCCTGTAAGCGCAAACTTTCAATCTCCACTTCAATCATCTTTGAACGCTTAGCCTCCTTGAGGGTTGGGATAGAAAAAAAAGCCACGCCCGCTGATATCATTATAAAAAATGTTATAGATAAAAATAAGCGCATTTTGAATAAGTTTTTTAAAAACTAATTAATAAATCACAATCAAAACTAATACCCAGTAAAAGCTGGGGCTATCAAAAATCCTATCATCGACAAAACAGCAACAACAGAAATTATTATCCAAATTATTCTAATTTTCTTTCTTAATTTTCTCATATTCTTAATTTTAATAAATTTTTAACAAAAAAACAACCCCAAGAAATTATTAATTTTTTATTATTTAAAAAATTAACCAATTTTACTCTTTAAATATTCATAATATTCAATACTTTGACTATTTCTAGTAGTATAAACTGCTAGAGCTTTAATCTTAGCATTGGCTCCGATATTCTTCCTTAAATTTCCACTTATTATTAATTTTTCAAGCTTTTGAGTCCATTCATTAACATTTCTAGCCACAAAACCATCCACGCCATCTTCAATAGCTTCAGTAAATGTTTGAGTAGCTGTCGCAACAGTAGGGACACCCAAAAGTCCAGCTTCAAAGAATTTTAACTCTGATTTTGACTCACAAAAAGGATTATTAATTTCCAAGGGAGCAATATTGATATCTACTCCAGCGATATTCATATAATTATTTTTTCTAGGCACATAAGACATTTTTTTAATTCTTTCTTGATATTTATCAAACTTATCACTAATTTCAAGAGGTCCTGCTAAAAATAATCTTAAATTCTGATATTTGTCTAAAAGATTAATCAAAACATCTTCAATAGTCTCAAAATCTTTATCATGACCATGCGCTCCACTAAAATAACCAACTACAATCCTCTCTAATGGGAAATATCTCTGTGCTAAATTATCCCTAACAATTTCTTCCACAATCTCTAAATCGCTTTCTGGCACCTTGTTTTTAACAATGATAACCCTTTTTCCCTCCTCCATTATTTTATTAGCTAGATAACTTGTTGTAGTAGTACAAACCTTCACATAATCATCTCGAATAATCTCCCCACCTACCCCATTTTCATATAATTTTTTTTCAAAAACATTCATCTTCTTAAAAAAATCCATATGCTCAAGATATTTTCTATCAAAAACCAGATCATCTGTATCAAAAATAATCTCCTTACCCTGAAGCTTTATTTTTTCAATTAATTTTTTAATATTTGGCGAGTACAAAGTTCTGTGAAAAACAAAAACTTTAAATTTCTTAGCATAACTAACTAAAAATGGATTATCCTGAATAGTGGTGGCACACTTAAAACCATGCAATTCGAGCTCTTGAGCTACATGAGTAGTTCTGTACCTAGCGCTATCGCCCACACCCCCAGTAATAAATAAGATATCGCCAGCGCCAACTCTTTTAAACATAGCCAAAAATGATCCCAGCACTCTCTTTCCTCCATTCCAAAGACCATCCCGCTTGAGAGTGTGTATAGCTTTTCCAAATTTTATAATTAGTAATCTCATACCGCTAAATCAATACCTAAAAAAATTATTTATTCTCCATTCCAACTTCAAATTTCAAATCCTTTTTTAGAACATCCTCCTTGGTAAATTCACCATCTTTAGTTTTGACTTTTATTTTAACTGGCACTTCGCCTACGCCTGATTGTTTTTGGATAAGTAATTTATAATCTCCTTCCCTCACACTTTCAGGCAATTCATATTTTAACCGAACCCTAGTCTCCCGATTTATCAACACATGCAAAGTAAAACCAAAGAAACTCTTACCGAATTCTTCATTCTCAAGCGGATAGCTAACCATCTCCCTCTCTAACAATTTTGTGCCTTTGGGAGTGTAAACTCTTAAATATGAATGGTAATCACTAGTGCGCCAGTCTCCATAAGTAGCAGTGTGCTGATAAGGTAAAAACACTTCTGCAATTGGTTTTTCTCCAGTCAAATCAACATTGTATTCGATACTTCTTTTAATGTAATAATCCGACTTCAATGCTCCCATATTGGCGTCCACCATCATAAAATAATCGCCACCCCAATCTTGGGTCACTGACCCATCCCAATGAACCTCTGCTATTTGTTTTTGTAAATTTGCATCCGCAAAACTCAACATTACATCCTTATTGCGCAATTCCTCGAGTACAAAAGAAGACAATTTTGGTATATTATTTAAGCTAACTAATTTTTCTGTCATCTGCGCTGCTAAAGTTTTCATAACCGCTTTTCTATTTTGAGTGTCTATATCCTCATTTAGAAGATATTTTTTTTCCACAATTTCCTCCAGCTTCAAAACCGCATTTTCACTATTTAATTCCACACCATTAACTGTCATTGGTCCAGTTAATTTAAAAGCCCTAGAAAAAGTATCCGCATTAACTGCAATCACTCCATCAAAATTACTATTTCCTCCAGATAATTTATAAAAATATTTAGCTTTTTCAACATTAGTTGGATAATCTGGCGAAAAATTAGAATCTCTAAATTTCCACTTTTTTAAACTCATCATTTTTTCAAATGGATAAGGGGTAGGAATTTTAGCAGTAATTCTTTGATCAAGTATATTAGCATCTTCGAAAGTAAGCCCCGTCACATTACTATCTTTAATTTTTAAGACAGCATATTGACCCAAAAATCCTCCCCCTGGGCGAAGCTCCATATTGTTTTGCAAAAGTAGCAAGAACCTTCTTTCTACTCCATCATTTTTCGTAATCTCGGAGACAAGCGCATCAATTGCCTGTACTTCTTTTTTGGTATCTTCTTTAATGGGCAAAAGATTAATAACATTTTTAGCTGCCGTGATAGAAGAAGCCATCAAAGAAACTTTATCTGACTTTTTAAATGCCCAATAAGCTCCCATTCCCAAAACGAAGATAGACACAATTACAATACTAATTTTAACTTTTTTACTCATTTGTTTTTAATTTTTGATAAATGCTTATTATTTTTTCCGCTGAAATATCCCAGGTGAATCCATTGATTACATTTTTTGAAATCTCACCCATTGATTTAATTTTTTCTCTATTATCTAAAAAGTATAAAATGCCTGTTGCTATACCATTTGCATTAAATTCACTTACATAATAGCCTGCTTCACCCAAATATTTTCGATTATTTTCCCTATCAAAACAAATAACTGGCAATCCTGCAGCCATATACTGCAAAATTTTTCCACTCGCCTGACCCACGGCTGATGTCTTTGGATCAATTGCCACATCGCCCATCTTATTAACTCGAGGTAAATCGAAATAATTCAGAGGGCTAATTATCTTAACTATATCATTTAATTGATTCTTCTCTATATAATTTTTAATATTCTCTATTGGTCCACCAGCCAAAATAAAATTTATATTTTTAATATTTTTTTTAGAAATAATATTAATTGCCTCTAATAAAATATCAATACCTTTATTAGTCACAAAAGCTCCGGAGTAAATAAAGCTAATTTTTTCATTTTTTTTCTCCGGTGGCTCAACATTATATTTTATTAAATTAACTCCATCCAATACAACCTCCAGATTACCAGAGTTTTTGATCCTATGAATTCGCTCCTTTAATTCTCCAGAACTAGTTATCGTAAAATCACCCAGCCCAAATATAAATTTTTCTAAAAAATCAAAAACACTTCTAATAATTCCTCCTTGTAAATATCCATGCGATTCCATCTCACTCACCAATTCTCCATGGAAATCAGATACTAATTTTATATCTCTCCAAAAGAAAATTTTCTTCACAATCCAACCAATCAAAACCCCTTCGTGCAAATGAGCATGGATTATCTCTGGTTTTTTTAAAAAAACAATTTTAGCTGTCTTCCAGATAAGTAAAATATCTAAGATTATTTTCTGCCAATCTGCGCCAGCTTCCTTTTTGGTATACCAAAATAACAATCTCGCTACTCGATAAATGCCTATTTTTGATTCTGTGTTAATTTCATTAATATTTCTACCTAGATGATAAGTGACGATATTCACCTCAACACCCCTTCTCTCCAACGCCAAAGATTCCTCTAAAATTCTCATTGGAGTTCCTCTGTCAACAAAAAATGGCACTGGCGCAACCATAACTATCTTCATAAAATATCGCAAAGAGTTAATACTACTTCAAAAAATAGCATTTGACTCGATTTTAGGTGTAATTAAATTATTTTTCCGCTACTACCAAACATATCCATTTTCTTTTTTACTACCTCAGTCACAGCTACCTTAGCCTCGCCTAGATGCTCCCGCACATCATAAGAAATAGATTTTTTACCATCAATTGTTATCCCTAAACTTGAGACAAAAGCTACTCGAGAAGCAGTATCCACATTAAAGCAATTTATTCCCCTTTTTACAGCCTCGACTGTTTTTTCTTCCTCCCAATCAGAAGCACCGTGCATAATAAGTGGCATATTTAGTCGCTTATTTATATCCTCAAGCCTATCATAATCAGGCACTGGTCTCTCCTTAGCAAAATCATGTGCATTTCCTACGGCCACTGCCAATGCATCTACCCCAGTCTCTCTAACGAATTCCTCAGCCTGAGCTGGATCAGTCATATAATCATCCCAATTAATTTCCACTGAACCAACTTCCTTTAAATAAGGAACATTACCTAATTCAGCCTGAATATTTATTCCTCTTTCATGACAAAAATCTGCTATCTTTTTTGTCATCATAACATTATCAGAATATTTCTTTCTTGATCCATCATACATCACTGAATTCATTCCTATTTCTATCGCACGTTCAATTGCCTCAAAACTCTTTCCATGATCCAAATGAATTCCCACTGGTATTTGAGGATAATAAAATTCTACTAAATTTTTTATTAAGTTATAAATCACTCTTCCACCTGCATAATCCATTGTTTTCTCAGTCACCTGAATTATAACTGGTGACTTCTTTTCTTTAGCGGCGTCCAAAATTGCTTGAGTAAATTCAAGATTAATAGTATTAAAAGCTCCTACCGCATAACCACCGTTATTTGCATCGTCTAATATTTTTTTTACTTTTTCTATCATTTTTTTGTTTATTATTAATTATTTTCTAAAGCTTCTCCAATTTTTATAAAGTCTATCGGATGCAATGACTCTCCACCCACTAAAACACCATCCATCCCTGACTCAATACACAAATTTTTTATATTTCGAGAATCCACTGAACCGCCATAAACAATCCTTGGTAATTTATCCAAACTCAAGCCCAATAAATCACGTAAAATCTTTTGTAACAAAATTCGCACTTCCATAACCTCATCTGTCTTGGGAATTTTTCCTGTACCAATTGACCAAATAGGCTCGTAAGCAATAATTAAATTAGCTATCTGACTTTGACTAATATCCTTTAATCCCTCCAGAACTTGATTTGATATCACAGTCTTTACCTCACCATTTTCTCGCTCAATTATCGTTTCACCTACACAAAAAATTGGAATTAAATTATTTTTAATAGCAACTTTTATTTTCTTATTTATCAATTCATTACTTTCTCCAAAAAAATTTCTCCTTTCACTATGTCCGATAATTACATAATCACCTCCAAAATTTTTAATCATCGGAGCGGAAACTTCTCCCGTGAATCGCCCTCGCTCCTCTTCGTGGATATTTTGCGCCCCAATAGAAATAAATTTGCTTTGATTTTTTTTACTAAAAGCCTCTAGATGAATAGCAGGCGGGCACAGGACAATTTGAACATTCTTGAAATCTCTACCCATCAAACTATTTCCCAAACCTTTAAAATAATTTTCTCTTTCAATTTGAGAAATAAGATTCATTTTTATGTTTCCAATCAATAACTTCATAAATAAATATTTTATTTTATTTTTTTGTCGATATCTTCAATTTTTATAATTTCACTTTCAGCTAAATCTCTTTTTTTAATTTCTACTCCTCCGGCAGCCATTGATTTTTCACTTACCACCACTCGCCAAGGAATTCCGATTAAATCACTATCGGCAAATTTCTCCCCCGCTCGCGCATCCCGATCATCCCATAAAACTTCTATCCCTTTCTCAGTTAAGTCATCATAAATTTTTTGAGCTTCTTCATCTTTACCTAGACTGATTAAATGGACTTGAAATGGAGCAATACTCTCTGGCCAAACCATTCCTTTTTCATCTGCGAAATGCTCCGCTACCACACCCATCAAACGCGTGATGCCGATACCATAAGAACCTAGATAAATAGATATCTGTTCACCATTTTCATCTGTAGCAAAAAAATTCATATCATCGCACTTAGCTGTTCCAAAATTAAATATATTTCCCACCTCAGCTGATTTAACTTTAGTCATTTCGCTTTTTGTAACCCCCAACTCCGCCAAAACAGTATCATCAAAAACTTCTTCGTTTATAGCAATACCTTTTTCTTTATTGATATAAATATAATCCTCACCCGCCTCAGTTATCGTCTGAAATTCATGACTGTATTTAGTAAATGCCCCACCCGCTGCAAAGGTAATGTAAGTTATATCACCCAAACCAACCCTCTTAAAAACATTCATATAGGCAACTTTTACGCTATCATAAAAGGCTAGATGACGTTTTTCGTCTACATCATAACTATATAAATCTTTCATTACAAATTCACGACCCCTCATTATTCCACTTTTAGCTCTTAATTCATTCCGAAGTTTTGTTTGAAATTGATAAGTATAGGCTGGAAAATCACGATAACTAATTAAAAATCGTTTCATCATCTTAGTAATAGGCTCCTCATGTGACCAGCCAAAACCAACCTCTGTTCCATTTTTAAGACTTGATTTAAACCAAACATCCACCACAGCATCGCTCCAACGACCAGTAGATTCCCAGACTTCTTTTGGTTGCAAAGACGACATTATAATTTCTTGTCCGCCAATTTTATCCATTTCATCCTTAACAATTAGTTTTATTTTTTCTATCACTCGCAAACCTAAAGGGAGATAAGCATAAACCCCAGCCATTTCTTTATTTATAAAACCAGCCTTAATTAAAAGCTGTGCATTTTTTGACACCTCATCCTTAGGAAAATCCTTAGACGTTTTGGTGAATAATTTTGATTGTTTCATATGATTTATTATAAAGCAAAATTGTACATTGAACAATTAACGGATTAACGAGTTGAAACAAAGCTTTAAACGAAATAAATTCGTTAACTCGTTAACTCGTTAACTCGTGAACTAAAAAAATTTCTCCTAGAATATTCCCATTATTTTATCCACTATCTCAAATTGAATAAAATCATGAAAAGTTACTACGATCATCAAAAGCAATAACAAGCTGAAGCCAATAGAGTTAGCAATTTGCTCAAATTTTTGATTGACTGGAGAACCTTTTAATTTTTCAATAATAATAAAAAATATTCTTCCGCCATCCAATGCTGGAAAAGGTAATATATTAATTATTGCCAGATTAATACTTAGAACCGCTGTAAACTGCAAGATATAAACTAAACCCAAAGCACTCACTTGTTTGGTCATGATTGCAATTCCAATTGGTCCAGCCACATCCATAGCAGGCTTCGAACCAGAAATAAGTTGAGCCAAAAGAGAAAATAAAGTTGTCACAATTAAAATAACCATATCAACCACAGCACTCAAACCTCTGCCAATTGATTCATACCAAGGATATTCAACCATGGCTGTTCGAGCCAATCCAATTCCCAGAGCCCCTTGATCACTAGGGTAATCCAAACGAGGAGTCCCCTTTAATTCAGAAATATCATCACCTCTTTTTACAGTCACTATAATTTCTTTTCCCTTGTAATCATTGATGAAACTTTTTAACTCCTCTACTTTACTGACCGTTCTGCACACACCCCTATCAGCACAAACTTTCACAATATGATCACCCACTGCTAAGCCCATCTCTTTAGCAGGCGTTCCATCTGTTACCTGAGAAATTTGCACTTTAGCATCCTTAGCTTTAACATCATCTTCGATTGCCTCTGGGGCACCCATTGAAAAAACGATAGACAGCAAAAACCAAGCCAAGATGAAATTCATTGTCACTCCAGCAGCTAAAACTTTTGTGCGTATCCAGGCAGATTTAGTAGCAAAACTATCTTTATCATTACTTCCCCCATCCTCACCCTTAATTCTTACAAATCCACCCAGCGGAATCCAATTTAAAGAAAAAATTGTATTTTTTGATTTCACGTTTTTTTCTCCCCATACAATTTTATATTTGTTTGTCTTACTGCTCTTTACAGCACCCACGATTCTTGGCGGAAAGCCAAAGCCAAATTCGTCTGCCTTAATACCATTTCTTATCGCTATCACAAAATGACCCAGCTCATGCACAAAAATTAATAGACCCAGAATCAAAATAAATATTATTGCTGTCATCATAAAAATAAACAAAATTAAAAATTACCCAACAAATTAAGTACCCTAATAATACCGCAATTTAACCAACTCGCCAACCATTGACTTTTTTACCATTTTGGTGTATACTTAAAAATCTTAGAATATGGCTAGTTTTTATTAAAAAACATCTACCCACAGGAGGACTTATTATGTCATTTCGCGGAATTATCCACCTTCTTACCATCCCTTTTGCAGTCTTAATAATCACCTGGATCGTATTTTCCAAAGACAACGCCGATCAAGAGCCATTAATGAAGGAGGTTGTATTTTCTTGGTTTGCTACTGATGACGTCGACTATTATGAGATGTTTATAGCGGAAGGGAGGGAAGTCAGATTATTGAAAATAATCCCAAATAAAAAAGAGAAAGAATTGCTTTCGGCCTCTACATTTATGGACATCAAAAAGCCTATTCTACTGTGCCTAAGATCAAATGGTAGCAATGGCATCTCTGGGACAACCTTTGCTCCATTAAATGGGCCAGCTGATGTTGATAGATTATCCTATTATCAGGAGGAAGATTCGTATTTCGTATATCCTATAGATGAAAAAAGTGGTTACAGATTATTTAAGCCTCAGGATAATAATTTAGCTGGCTGGGAAAAAGCCATTTATTACGAAATAACTTGGTATGGTTCAATGAAATTTACCGAATTGTAAAAACCCCGCTAAATCACCTTGCGTAGAACTTTTACGCAAGGTGATTTTTTATTTTTAAAATAATAACAAATAAAAATTTATTATCTCCAAAGCGCTACGCTGATGATTATAGCTGCTAGTATTAAACGATACCAAAAGAAAACTTTATAGCTATAATTCTCTACAAATTTAATTAAATATTTTATCGCCAAGTAACCACTCAAGGCAGAAAAAATAACCCCCACTAAAATTACCCCATCCACTCCTGCTTTCATAAAATCAGGAATCTGACTCAAGGTTGCTCCTAGAATTATCGGGGTAGAGAGTAAAAAAGAAAATCTAGCTGCGCCCACACGACTAAGCCCAAGAGCTAAACCGGCTGAAATAGTAATTCCCGATCGAGACACTCCTGGCACAATCGCCACCGCTTGAGCAAATCCGATAATAAAAACATCCGTTAAGCTTATTTTATTTAGTTCTCTTTCGTGACTAGCCAATTTATCGACTAAATATAAAATCAAACCAAAAAAAGCCAGGCTAAAAGCAATCAGATAAGGACTCCGCAAAAGACTATCCACATAATCCTGGGCAAAAAAACCAATTAATGCCCCAGGAATTGTCCCGATAATTAAAAGCCATAAAATATTTTGGTTATAAGTTTCACTTTTAAACTTCTTTCCCCAAAAAGTAATTTTTAGAATTTCCATCCAATCTTTCCAAAAGTAAATCAACACCGCCAAAAGTGTCCCTGCATGCATCGCCACATCAAAAGCTAACCCAGGATCTTTCCAACCAGTAAAATACGGCACCAATATAAGATGCGCAGTCGAAGAAATTGGTAAAAATTCCCCTAATCCCTGTACTATTCCAAGTGTGATTGATTGTATTATATCCATAAGTTTTTAGTTTATTAGCTTTTTAGTTAGTAGCTTTTTAGACATCAAATTATTACTTAAATCCCTTAGCATAATCACCAAATTCTACTCCATATTTTTTTGCCCAGATATCCATATCTATAAATTTGTTCTCATCAACCTTAATCCTTAAATATTGATGTGGGGAAATCCACCAAATTAAAGTCCATTTTAACTCTATATCACTCTCTGTGAAAAAGCCACTTTTAATTAATAAAATTCTAGCTAAATAGTTTATATTTGTACAGTGCAGAAAACCTTCTTTTTTCCAAAACAAACTCACCTCTTTTTTGAAAATTTCAATCAACTTTAAATATGTTTTAACCCTACCGCCTTGATATTTACTGCCTAAAAAATAATAAACATTCTTAAGACATTCTTCCTTACTTGAGGACTTTTTTAGATCATCGATAATGCCATTCATTTCAATTGGCAATGTTTCGGGAATTTTAGTTTTATAAAAAAAATCCAATGGCATAATTTTAATTTAAAATGAAAGATTATTTGGATATTAAAGTTAAGTGGGTATTGAAAATTGATTATTGGAAATTGGAAATTGTTTTAGTAAACTAAAACTGGTGTTCCTATCTCCGCCCAATTATAAACCGTCTCTGCTGGTCCCACTCCTAGGCGCATACAACCATGTGAAACTGGGATACCGAGATGATTTTGCCCCTCCTTATACCCCCCTGGCCATTCTGGAAGTTCGTGGATTCCAAACTTACCATCGGAAGTAATCGCCATCCAATTGGGCATATATAAACCATATTTTTTGGACCACGGCCGCGGATGTTTATTATAAATTTGGTGCTCACCTTTGGGCGTATCCATCCCTCGCTTACCCGAAGAAATTAAAAATGAGTTAATTATTTTTCCATTTTCAAAAATTGTCATAATCTGAGTAGCAAGATTTACATCAATATATTTCCCCGCCATAATTCTAGCCTGAGTAAAAGTTTTGGCCTGCTCCACTCTCTCATTTAAGTCCTGCGACCAAGTCTTGGGCTTAGGTGGTAAAGTGGTAAATGAAGTTTCATAAATTTTTACATATGCAGTATCTGGAGATTCCTTGGGTTTAATAAAAACCTCTACACTATACAAGACTCCCTCTTGTAGAGAATCTTTGGGTAAAATATTAAATTGATTCTTCTCTTCATTATTTTGATAGCTCACCTCTACTTTTGGACTCAAGCGAAAATCAACAAAAAAACCTTCGGTTGATTTATCGAACTTCACAATAATTGGATCCTCTATATCTAATCTCACATCTTTTTCTCCATTTTTTGGCGTAGCTTCAATAACCTTCGGATAGTCAACTGTTTTGAATTTGAATAATTGTGAGCTTATCTGCATAAAATTCTTAGCCCTACCTTCAGGAATAATAACCGAATATTGTGTATTAACCTTCCAATTTAATTTAGGTGTAATTGTAATTTGATTTAACTCATCATTAATCACAGCCTTCATTGGAGTTTCTGGTACTATTTTTATATTATCTTTATAATATTTAGTATCAATAGGCTTGGTAAAATTTATCACCAGTGGTTTGGTAAGCAAAAATTCATTAGAAGAATTTTCCGACTGTGGAGATAAAATCATATATGGAGAAAAAGCATAGATATAAGTTCCAGCCAAAATTGATCCCAATAAAAATAAAAAAATCATCAATCTAATAAAAATTTTCATAAAAATATAAACAAGTTTATTTTGCTTTCTAATTATATTATTTAAATCAAAAAGAAGCAAAAATAAAAAAGGGTCTCGAATTTTTAAATCGAAACCCTTTCAAGAGAAATATTTTTTCACAAAAGAACTAAATGCGCCTCCTTGTTTACCATGGGTATATGCAACCCATCTTCCTTAGACAAAAAGCTCTCATAAATACAGCAACAAGCTGGACAAATTCCCAACTTAAGAACCATGCGATAACCCTGCTTATCTGGACAGACATAATCATGGCACCCCCTAGAAGCAGGACACCATCTCTCAACACCATCAACTTCACAGCCAGAAAACATTTTACATTCTTCACAATAAATTGCATGAGCAACTTTACCAGTAGCTAATTCTCTTTGGGGTAATTGATTTTCTTTCATAATTCCCTCCTGAATTATCAATTTTAATCAGTTTCCATAAAAAACAGACAGAAAACCTGCTTTTTGTCCAGAATGCAATTTATGCATCCTGCTTTTCCCCATTAACTACATGAAATAACTATATCAACTGCAAATATATTTTAATACAACCTACTCTAGCCTATTATTGAATTTTCAAATTACTGCCCTCCTAAAATTTGATTTAAAAAAATATTTTAATCCCCTTACTAATATTTAATCATATTAGTTAATCTTTCTAATTTTAAAATCAAATTTTAAGAAAAAATAAAAAATTATTTCAATGGATCATAACCCCCATCATTCCAAGGATGACATCTTCCAATTCTTTTTATCCCTAGCCAGGTTCCTTTTAGTAAACCATATTTATCAATAGCTTGATAGGTATAATCTGAACAATTTGGATGAAAACGGCAAAATCTCTCTGAATAGAAAACACTCAAAAACCCCTGGTCAGGAGATAATACTTTTTGATAAAATCTAATTAATTTTAGGGCTATTTTTTTCATCTAAATTAAGCGCCTATCCTTTGCAAATAAAGCAAATTGGTTATATAATAATAATATATCTTTTTCAGAAAAAATCCAGTTTTTTCAGAAAAATTTAAATATAAAAAATAAAAATGAAAAATGAAGAAAATATCCTTTAAAAATTTAACTTGGATAGATTTCGAAAATCCAGATAATTCTACCACCCGCTATCTTCAAGAAAATTTCAATATTCACCCATTAGCCATTGAAGAATTTATCACGCCCACCATCCGACCCAAGGCTACGGTTTATCATAATTGTATTTTTTTGACATTGCATATTCCACTTTATGATACTGTTGAAAGAACCACTTATGCCGGAGAGCTCGATATTGTTATAACCAAAGATCATCTCATCACAGGGCATGACCATAAAATTTTTCAGCTAACTGATTTTTTTGAAAAACTTGAGCGTAGCGAAGGCAAAAAAAGAGTTTATATGAATGCCACTTCCGCTCACCTCCTTTATTTTTTAGTCGAATCGCTAGTGGAATCTTGCTTTCCTCGATTGGATCATATTCATAAAAATATTGATATAATTGAAAATCGTGTTTTCAACGGGGAAGAGAAAGAAATGGTACGAGAAATATCTATTGCCAAAAGAGATGTTTTGAATTTCAGAAGAGCCTTAAAACCTCAACGCTCAATCCTAGAATCCTTAGCTCAGATGAATACAGTTTTAATAAGCAAAGAGCTAAAAGCTTATTATCAAGACTTAGTTGGTACCAATACTCGTCTCTGGAATTCACTCGAAAGCGCCAAGGAAACCATCGAATCATTAGAAGAAACTAACAATTCCCTACTTTCAAACAAGTTAAATCTTACCATGAAGGTTTTAACAATTTTTTCAGCCGTGATGCTTCCAATGACTGTTTATTCTAATATTCTCGCTATGAGTGCAGACATTCCGTTTGGTACTCACCCTATGGGATTCTGGATTCATATGGGAATAATGTTTATACTTTCTCTTTTGACAATCTTTTCCTTTAAGATTAAGAAATGGATCTAAGAAATATAACGTATTATGTATCATGTATTATGAATAAAGATAAAATAAAATCATTTACAGATCTAAATACTTGGAAAGAAGGACATAAGTTAGTCTTAATGATTTACAAGACAACAAATGATTTTCCAGATATTGAAAAATTTGGATTAGTATCACAAATGAGAAGATGTGTTGTTTCTATTACATCAAATATTGCCGAGGGATTTAGCAGAAAGGGCAGCAAAGAAAAAATCCAATTTTATTTCATATCGCTAGGTTCAATTACAGAATTACAAAATCAGTTATTAATAAGCAGAGATTTAAAATTCATAAAAGAGAAAGATTTTCAAGAAATAGGCCAACAAACAGTAGTTGTCCAAAAGCTAACTAATGGTTTAATTAAATTTATAAAAAATACCTAATACTTAATACGTAATACTAAATACATTCTACATGCTACAAATATACAACAAACTCACAAATCAAAAAGAAGAATTTACCCCCATTAACCCAGGTAAAATTGGGATGTATGTTTGCGGTCCAACTGTATACGACCATTGCCATCTGGGCCATGGTCGAGGTTACGTCTCGATGGATATTATTCGCAAATATTTAGAATATTCTGGCTATGAAGTTCGCTATATAATGAACTACACCGACGTTGGTCATCTGACTGACAATTCCGAAGATGGCGAAGATAAAATAGAAAAAAAGGCTAAAAAAGAAAAAGTTGATCCTATTGAAATCGCCAACTATTACATCCAATCCTGTGAAGAAGATTTTGATGCGCTTAACATTAAACCTGCTAGCTTCTATCCTCGACCCACTAAGTATATTGATAAAATGATAGATTTTACTCAACGTCTGATAGATAAGGGCTTTGCTTATGAATCAGACGGCTCCGTTTATTTTTCAGTGGAAAAATTCCCTGACTATGGCAAACTTTCTGGCAGAAAAACCGATGAATTACTAGCTGGCTCTCGCATAGAAATTGATTCCAGCAAAAGAAACCCCCTGGACTTTGCTCTCTGGATAAAGGCTGATAAAAATCATATTCTAAAATGGAATAGTCCTTGGAGCATTGGTTACCCCGGTTGGCACATTGAATGTAGCGTGATGAGTTGTGATTTATTGGGAGAAAACACTTTTGATATTCATGGTGGTGGCAATGAAAATGCTTTTCCGCACAACGAAAACGAGATTGCACAGAGTGAAGCCTTAACTAGCCAAAAAATGGCTAACTATTGGGTGTTATGGAATATGGTTAATGTTGATGGGGTAAAAGCCAGTAAATCACTGGGCAATGCAGTTTCAATTAAAGATGCATTAAAAAAATATAATGCTTCAGCTATAAGATTGTGGATTGCTAGCTCTCATTACAGAAGCGTTATGGATTATAGTGAAAATTCACTTTTCCAAGCTCAAAAAAACTTAGAAAAAATATCCAAGTTTATATCTGACACGCAAGCTAATCTTTCCAAAGAAAATGCCCTTAACGAAAACTCGCCCGCTATTGATTTTGATTATTATTGGGAAAAATTTAATGAAGCAATGGATGATGACTTTAATACCCCACTCGCCTTAAGCTTTGTCTATGATTTAATAAATCAAACACACAAACTTAAAGCAGAAAATAAAATTACAACTACAGATTTAAAAAATATCTTATCTTTTTGGAATAAAATAAATATTGTTTTCAGTCTTGAGCTTATTGACTTGGGAAATAAAAAAGTTCCTACCGATATTACAAAACTTGCTCAAGAGAGAGAGTTGGCCAGAGCCAATAAAGATTTCAAGGAGGCTGATAAAATAAGAGATTTACTCAGCGATAAAGGATACCTAGTCAAAGATACTGAATCTGGATTTGAGCTTGCCAAAATTAAGAAATAAAACTAAGATTTACACGTATAATATTATGTGTAATAAAAAATAAAAAATGCATTTAAAAAAAATAAAACATAGCCTTGGAATAATTATAGTAGCGCTAGCTATTATTTTAAATATTTTTCCCAGCTCATCTTTTGCTGAAGAAATCAATACTACTAGCGATGAAGAATTGAGAGCGACTGATTTAGGTTTGTATGAAAAATATGAAAAATATTTAAAATATAAAAAATATAAAGATTACAAAGAGTATAAAGAAGCTAAGGAAAAATATGCCTTTAAAAATTCTACCCAGAGGATAGCTGCCAAAAAAGCCTACGACTTATACAAAGAAACAAAAAATCAGAAGTACTACGAAGATTATAATAAATACAAAAAATATAAAAACAAATATAAGCCCCTTACTAAATATGCTAAGTACGGCAAATATTCTAAATATAACAAAAGTACTTACAAAAAATACGGTTCTAGTGAATATAAGGCTGGCTATGAGAGACATAAAAACTATTTGGCTGGTACTAATGGAATTTCCAGTGATTTGGGTGAAGCAGATTTGGGAGGTGGCACACTTGGACCAGACATAACGGTTGGTCTCTGGAGTTATACCCGAGACAGTTTAGAAGAATCTCCTTTTAAAATTAAAGCTAACAAAAATTACAATATCAAAAATGGAGATGGAACTGTTATCGGTCAGATAGCAGCTGGCACAGATACTCGGGTTACCTATAATAGCGACGGCAATCTAAAGATTTATGGCTCTATCAGTGAGACCCTTTCTTATCGAGAAGTTTTCTTTGAAGCGACTGACGGCAATAACTCGGATATGATATTTGATGCGTACAGGCCCAGCTCTGACTTTGACCAATATCGAGGAAAAATGAAGTTACGTTACAATACAAGTAGCAGATTAATTTGGGTTATCAATACTCTACCTCTTGAACATTATGTTTGGGGCATGGGAGAGATCACTGGCACTGGGGAAGCTGAATACAATAAAGTAATGACTACCTCATTTAGGACTTACGGCTACTGGAAATTAAAATTTAGCACCAAATTTGCTGCTGACGGATTTAAAGTTAATGCCACTCCAGGTAACCAGCTTTATTATGGCTACGACTGGGAAGATGGACATACTCGAATCAGAGAAGCTGCTCAAGAAACTAGAGGAAAAATCGTAATGTATAAAAAGCAAATTGCTATTACACCCTACAGTTCTTGGACTGATGGCAAAACCAGAAGTTTTGAAGAACGCTGGGGATCAGATGACTACCCATGGTGTCAATCAGTTAAAGATCCCTATGGCAAACACCCCACTAAAGATACTGACACTCTCGTAGCTGAGGGAAATCATATGGTAGGACTTTCTGCTCATGGCGCCCTAAATCTAGCTGGGGATGATCACAACTGGAACTGGGATAAAATTCTAAAATACTACTACACTGATATAGACATTAAAACAGTTTACTAAAAATAATTGATTAAAAAAAATATGAAAGCAAAAATATTAATCTTTACTTATCTAATAATTATTGGCGTTATATTATACCTAACCTACCCAATTGTTAAAAATCGTTATTTTACATCTGATGAAAAAAGCGACTCCCTAGATTCTTCACTTGAAAACAAAAAAGAATCCAATAATAGCCCAAACACCGAATCAACTGATGAAAATCCTGAAAACATCCCAGATGAATCCACTGTGCCAGATGATATTTTTATTGATGTTGATCAAGAGGATTGCGAAGATAATTGCGAACAGTTTGAAGACGCCGAAGAAAAAAAATATTGCCAAGAATATTGCGGAACAACCGAAGATGTCACTACTGCAGATGACTGTGAGAAACTAACTGAATTAGAAAAAGATTACTGCTATAAAAATAAAGCCATTGCAAAAAAAGACTTTTCTCTCTGTAAAAAAATATCTGACAAAAAACTCAGTGAATCATGTAAAAATCAATTAACCGAAAGCCTGCTTAATGGCAATGGCGTGACTGAATAAAAAAAATACTATCAAAAAGCAATCATCCAAAAAAATGATTGCTTTTTTATTTTACAATAATTAAAAAACTACGCCTCTACAAATTTAAAAAATGCATGTTTTATGAACTTTTCTTCTTTTTTAATAAATCCCTTATTTCTTTTAAAAGTTTGATATCCTCTGGTGTAGCTAGTGGTTTTTTATCTTCTTTTTTACCAAACCGATTTAACTGTTTTACAGCAATAAATATAGAAAATGAAATTATCAAAAAGTCTATCACTGTATTAAGAAACAATCCGTAATTCATTGTTATCGCAGCTGATTCTTCAGTAGCCTTTTTAAGAGTAATAGCCAAATCAGAAAAATCTACTCCACCCGTTAAGAATCCAATGGGTGGCATTATAATATCTGTCACAAATGATGTAACTATTTTTCCAAAAGCTGTACCCACTACAACTCCAACCGCCAAATCAATTACGTTGCCTTTAACAGCAAATTTTTTAAATTCTTTTAACATTTTATTAGGTTGCATATGATTTAATTATTATTAATTATAAACCAGAACTGCATATTTTCAAACTATTACTTGCACTTAATTTTAAAACTATGTATCAATTTTCATCTTCTTGTTTTCTAAGCATATAGGGTGCAAGTTTAAAAAGGGCCAAGCTAAAAAACATGAAGCCAAGAATTAAGATAAGAAATGAAACTGGGCCAGCCAAATCAGAACTTTCCACAAAAAATAACTGTCCTTCATTAGATGAACCAATAATCCATGAAACACAATCTATAAGATTACTTTCAGAATCAAGACTGGAACCAAAAAGTTTTAACAAAAAAGCCACGCTAACAAACAATTCAAAAACAGTAAGAATCAGACTTAAGCTAGAATTCACCGCTTTAATTGCGCTTTTCATAGATTTTTATTTAATAGTTAGAAATCAAAACTTTCTTATCTATTTTTATACATCTATCAAAGCCCCAGCTTTTTTGTTTTTGTTGTAGCTAAGGATACATCAGGATCATGTCATTGTCAATGATCTTATTTAAATTTTACCTCATTTTTAAATTGTGCTAAAATTATAATGCTTTAAACTTTTCTAAATAAATTAATAATAATCTTTTTTAAAATATGTTTTTTTCAGCCGCTATCATAATTGTGGGACTTATTGTGTTTGAAATAATATCATCCATTGATAATGCCATTGTTAACGCTCACGTTCTGCGCACCCTTCCAGAAAAATATCGCAAAATATTTCTCTTTTGGGGAATTCTTTTTGCTGTTTTTATCGTCCGCGGACTTTTGCCGTTTATCATTATTTGGATAGCCAATTCGGATTTATCTATAATGCAAGTCATTACTGCTGCATTTTCTCAAGACAGTGCAGTGGTTGAATCTTTAGAAAAATCCCGCCCCCTCCTATTATTAAGTGGTGGCGTATACTTATTTCTAGTTTTTTTGGGTTGGTTTTTTTTAGAAGAAAAAAAATATGCCTTTCTTGTAGAAGGCTTTGTCCATAAACAAGGAGTTTGGTTTTATGCCTTTTCCTCAATCTTCACTACTGCTATTATCTTTAAATCTATCCAAATTAATCCGTATCTAGCTCTAGCAGCCAGCATTGGAGTCTCGGCTTTCTTTATTACTGATGGATTTAAGAAAAATGCCGAGGAAAAAGAAAAAGAACTCACCTCTTCCAGAAATATGTCAGCTTGGTCCAAAATTATTTATCTGGAAGTACTAGACACCAGCTTTTCTATTGATGGCGTAATTGGGGCTTTTGCATTTACGCTCTCTATTCCGCTTATTATTATTGGTAATGGCATCGGGGCCTTTGTAGTGCGAGAATTAACAGTTAAGGGCATCGATCGAATTGCTAAATATGAATATCTCAAAAACGGGGCCATGTATTCTATTGGATTTTTAGGGACCATTATGATATTAGAATCATTTGGTAAACATTTTCCTTTTTGGCTAGCGCCCCTTAATACTTGCCTTATCTTAGCTCTCTTTCTCTATCTCTCCATAAGAGAACTTAAACAAGCTGGAGATTTAAATAGGAGTTAACATATAATCTAAACTAAATAAATTATTTTCATATTAAAAAAATACCCGCCTTGGGCGGATATTTTTATTATTGAAAGTTTTTGAAATTCTTATTTCTCCTCGGCTTCTTTTTTAACTTCCTTAACTACTTCAGCTCCCTCAACTTTTCCACCCGCTTTTTTGATAGCTAGGGTAGCAGAATCAGAAATTAAAATCTCTTCTGAAATAGTGACTTTTTTCTTTAATGTTCCAGTTGATAAAATCTTTACTCCATTTTTAATTTCACTTTTTCTAAAGATTTTTTTCTCCACCAAAGTTGCATAGCTTATTGTGTCACCATCATTGAATTCTTTTTCAATTTCAGACAATTTTAAGACATTCTTCTTTGGAGTGATAGCCTTAAATCCCCTTACTTTCTTTAATCTTTTCATCAAAGAAGTACTTCCTCCTTGGAATAATGGATCAACATTTCCACCAGATCTGGCTTTTTGCCCTTTATTACCTTTCCCAGAATAAGTTCCTCGTTTTCCACCACGTCCAATTCTTTTACGAGACTTCTTTGGTTTTACTTTTAATTCATGTATCTGCATACCTTTAAAATTATTTCTTAATTTCAGCTTTAGTTTCAAATTCCTTCAAAGCTTTAATTGTAGTTCTTGCTACATTTAATTTATTAGATGTTCCCAATGATTTAGAAACGATATCTTTAATTCCAGCTAAATCAACTACTGCCCTCACAGCTCCACCAGCTACAATTCCTCGTCCTTCTTTAGCTGGCTTAATCATCACTTTAGCACTACCCATTTTTACACTCATATCATAAGCGATAGTTCCCTTGCTAATATCGATAGTTATCATCCCCTTCTTAGCATCATTAACAGCCTTACCGATAGCATTAGAAACATCTGAACCCTTTCCTACACCCACTCCTACTCGTCCTTTTCTATCTCCAATCACCATAGTAGCTCTAAAGCTAAAACGACGTCCGCCCTTTACTACTCTAGTTACTCTAGCCAAATCTAAAAGCTTTTGTTCAAATTCAGGTTTTTCCCGTTTTTTCTTATCAGAATTTTTAAATTTTTTTGATCTGTTATCATCATTCATAATTTTTTAACCTCAAAAATATATTTTATTAAAACTTAAGACCTTCATTTCGCATTTCATCAGCCAAAGCTTTCACTCTACCATGATATCTGTAACCACCTCTATCAAAAACTATTTGCTCGATTTTTAATGTCTTACATTTAGTTGCGATATCTTTTCCAACCTTCTTAGCACCTTCAATGTTAGGCTTAACACCTAAAACTAGCGCACTTGCAGAAGCTAGAGTAACACCTCTCTCATCATCTATCAACTGGACATAAATGTTTTTCAAACTTCTAAAAACAGAAAGGCGCGGACAACTGGCAATACCAGAAATCTTAGCTCTAATTCTCCTTTTTCTATGTAATCTTTTATTATTTTTACTCGTCATAATTGTAATAGTTTAAATCTAAATAATTCTAGTTTTAAGATGAAGCTTTCTTGCCTTCTTTTCTTCTTACGATTTCACCCGCATATCTAAATCCCTTTCCTTTGTATGGCTCAACTGGTTTAAGAGATCTTATTTCAGCGGTGAATTGCCCTACTCTTTGTTTATCAATCCCAGTAATTGTTAGCGCGTTATTTTCTACCTTAGCCTCCAATTCAGTCGGCACTTCAACCTCTACAGGATGAGAAAAGCCAAGTGCCATCTTTATTTTATTTCCAACAACTTCCATTCTGAATCCCACACCATTTAACTCCAAAGTTTTTGAAAAACCATTTGAAACACCCTCGATCATATTACCGATCAAGCGATTAGTAGTTCCCCACATAGCCCGTGATTTCTTGCTACTGTTACCTTTTTCAACAGTTATGGTGCTACCCTCAATCACAACCTTTACATCATGAACAATGACTAACTCCATTTTTCCCTTGGAACCAGAAACAAAAATTTTATTATCCACCATTTCAACTGTTACTCCTTGTGGTATTTCAATTGGTTTTTTACCTATTCTACTCATTTAATTAATCATCAAACATATAACATGGAACATTAGCATCTCACTATCCCACATATCTATGCATTATATAATATTTATCAATTTCTTATTATAAATCATTCTTACTATATTAGCAACCCCTTTCATCCATAATCTCTCGGTCATCTAAATTCTTAAAAATTACCAAACTTCACAAATCAACTCTCCACCCACTCCATCCTTTCTGGCTTCCTCACCAGTAACAACACCTTTGGAAGTAGATAAAATAGCTATTCCCATCCCATTTTTTACACTTCTAATATCATCCTTGCTTACATAAATTCTTTGTCCTTCCTTACTAATTCTTCTGATTGATCTGATTGCTGGAATAACATCCATTGATCCCTCTTTGCTATTATACTTCAAGTCAATCTTTATCATATCAAATTTACCACCCTTTACATTACTCACACCCTCAACGTATTTGCTCTTGAGTAAAACTCCAGCAATAGCTTTTTTAAGTTTTGAACTAGAAAAAATCACCTCGCTGTGTCCAGCCATTTGAGCGTTTCTTATTCTAGTTAACATTTCACTAATTGGATCTAACATATACTTCGTTTAATTTAAAGTTAATTCAATAATTATATATCTAACTTCTTAATTTTAATAATCTTACCAACTACTCTTTCTCACTCCCGGAATCTCTCCGTTACTTGCTAATTCACGAAAACAAATTCGGCAAATTTCAAATTTACGCATATAGCCCCTTTTTCTTCCACATCTCCAACAACGACGAACCTCTCTACTTGAAAATTTTGGGGTTTTTTGAGATTTAGCAATTACTGATTTTTTTGCCATATTTTTTTATCTAAATTATTTCAAAAATTATAATAAATTTAATTAATATCTACACTATTTCTTCTCTTGGAGTGGAAACCCCAAAGTCCTAAACAACACATCTCCTTCTGCTTGGGTAGTTGCCGTAGTTACTACATTAATCTGTAAACCAAAGATAAATCTTGCATCTTCAGCGGAAATCTCTGGAAAAACGATATGTTCCTTAATTCCTAAATTTAAATCCCCTTCTTTACTTACACTACTAGCCTTAACACCTTGAAAATCTCTGGTTCTTGGATAAGCCACATTATTTAATCTATCAATAAAGTCCCACATTCTCTTGCCTCTTAAAGTAGTTTTAATTCCAACTTCTGTGCCCTCTCTCACCTTAAAGCCCGCAATTGATTTCTTTGCCTTTGTCATAAGTGGTCTCTGTCCAGTAATAGCTCGCACAGCCTCCACCATATCGTTAATCTTTTCCTTTTCTTTGCCAAGTTTACCAATTCCAATATTAACAACCACCTTTACTATATGGGGAATGGACATTTTGTTTTTGTAACCAAAATTTTCTACTAACTTTGGCACAACCACATCTTTATATTTAGCTTTAGCATTAACCATTTTCATAACTTTGCTTTATAGAAATCTTAATTTTCAGGATTTCAAATTATATATTCTTCTTACATTTTTTACAAACTCTAACTTTTTTTCCATCTTCACCTATTTGATATCCCACTCTAGTTTCTTTACTACAAGATGGGCAAATAAGCATCACGTTAGAAATATCAATCGGAACAGCAATTTCTACACGTTGACCCTTCTCTCCGTCCTTTTTAGGACGAACATGCTTCTTTATAATATTAACTCCTTCTACCACAACTTTTCCTTTTGAGTTAATGATATTCAAAATTTTGCCACTCTTTCCAGTGTCTTTTCCGGCAATAACTTTTACCTTGTCATTCTTCTTAATTCTCATAAATTTATCTAATATTTAGCGTTAGTTCACTTTTATAATACTTCTGGAGCAAGTGAAGCAATTTTATTAAATCCTCTTTCCTTAACTTCTCTAGCAATTGGACCGAATATTCTACTTCCCTTTGGCTCTATCCCATCTACAATCACAGCAGCATTTTCATCAAAACGAATATAGGAACCATCTTTTCTCTTTAGGCTTTTTCGTTGTCTGACAATAACAGCCTTAACCTTATCTCCTTTTTTTACAGAACCTCTTGGCTCAGAAGACTTAACTGAAGCGACAATAATGTCACCAACATAGGCATATCTCCTACGAGATCCACCCAAAACCTTAAAACACTCAATCACTTTTGCTCCAGTGTTATCGGCTACTCTTAATTTTGATTCTGATTGTATCATATTATTTAAATCTCTAACTTATAAAACCTGAAATGTCTTGTTTTTACTTATAGGCTTAGTACTAAAAAATTCAACCTTGTCTCCAACCTTATACTTATTATTCTCATCATGCACGTGATATTTTTTGGTTGAACGATATTTTTTTAAATATTTTGGATGAGTCTTAAAAGTCTCAACAGCTACAACTATGGTTTTATCCATTTTGTCACTTACTACTGTACCCTTAATCGTCTTCTTCAATTTTTCTTGCTTGTTCTCTGTCATATATTATATATTATTTTTTCTCTCTTATTACTGTTAAAATTCTAGCGATATCTCTTTTAACTTTTCTCAACTCTCTATGATTTTTAGCCTGCTTCACAGAAACATCAAACATCAAACCTTGAGCTTCATTCTTTCTCTCCACAAGGTCTTTTGCTAGTTCGTTGATATTTTTTTCTCTTAAGTCTTTAGCTTTCATAATTATTATATAAATTTATCTTTTCGCTGATTTTAATTCTTCTTAAAAATAATACTTTAAATCACTTATTCCTTTTCTATAAACTTCGTTTTTACACTCAGTTTGTGAGCAGCTAGTTGCATTGCTTTTTTAGCCAGCTCCTTAGTCACTCCATCCATCTCAAACATTATTCTTCCTGGTCTAACCTTAGCTACATAATGATCGACTGAACCCTTTCCCTTACCCATCGGCACTTCATCTCCCTTTTTAGTCATCGGTTTATCAGAAAAAATTCTAATCCAAATCTTACCACCTCTTTGAATATGTCGAGTCATAGCTCGTCTAGCTGATTCAATTTGTCTAGCTGAAATTAATCCACCCTCCATAGCCTTAAGCCCAAAGGATCCGAAACTAACGCTACTTCCACGTGTAGTTTTACCTTTGATAGGACCACCTCTGTGGATTTTTCTATGTTTTACTTTTCTAGGCATTAACAACATATATTTTTTCTATAATTCAATATTATAAATCTTATCTAAACTTTACTTAACTTTTTCTTCAAAAACTTCTCCCTTATAAATCCAAACTTTTACACCGATTGCTCCATAAGTAGTTCTAGCGGTTGCCCTAGCAAAATCAATATCTGCCCTTAAAGTTTGAAGTGGAATTGTTCCCTTAGATAACCACTCTTTTCTGGACATTTCAGCTCCACCCAATCTTCCAGAAACCTCAACCTTTATTCCCTTTACAATCTTATTTTTATCTGCTTGGTCAAGAGTAGTTTTCAATATTCTTCTAAATGGCACTCTTCTTTCTAATTGCTCCGCTACCTGCTGAGCCACGATAGACGAATTTGATTCAAAATCTTTAACCTCCCTAATATCTATCTTTATAACTGTTCGCTTGCCAGCAAAAAATTCTTTCTTTATAGCTCTACTAATATCCTCTATTCCGCTACCACCTCTACCAATCAATACTCCAGGGCGAGAAGTTAATATTATTATCTTAACATCATTCTCAGATCTCTCAATTTCAACATCTGAAATAGAAGCTTGCTTCCATTTCTTCATAATGAAACTCCTAACAAGCACATCTTCTTTCAAGTTTTTAGCGCAATTTTTTCCGCCAAACCATCTTGAACGCCATGTGGTGGTGATACCTAGTCTGAAACCTTTTGGATTAACTTTTTGTCCCATATATAATTTATATAAGCTATCTTCTCGCAAGCGATATGCTATACTTCATTAGCTAAATTATTATTTCTTAATTCTTCTCTTTACGATAAATTTGTTACTATATTTCTTCTTATTTCTAGTCTTCTTTCCTAATGCAATCTTTCCCCAAGGAGTTTTCGGATATTTCAAACCAATTCCTTGTTTTCCTTCTCCTCCTCCATGTGGATGATCAACTGGATTCATCGCACTTCCTCTAACTGCTGGACGGAATCCTAACCATCTCTTTCTTCCAGCTTTACCAATTTTCTCTGTGCCATGTTCGAAATTACTTATTTGACCAATAGTAGCAAAACACTCGCTATTTACCAATCTAATTTCACCAGAAGACATTTTTAGTTGAGCTTTACTTCCATCTAGACCCATCAATAATACTCTAGCACCAGCACTTCTAGCAAGTTGACCACCTTTTCCAATTGTCATCTCAACATTACACAAAGTTGTACCCACTGGAATATTCTTCATCTGCATTCTATTTCCAGTATCAAAACTGGCAATTGTATCAGACATAATAGTTTTACCAACTTCCATCCCTTCTGAAGCTATAATGTATCTCTTCTCTCCATCAGCATAAACAAGTAAAGCTAGTAAGGCTGATCTATTTGGATCTTTTTCAATCGCTACAATTTTTCCAGGAATTCCAAGCTTATCTTGTCTAAAATCGATTACTCTATATTTTCTTTTGTGACCGCCCCCTCTATGACGAACTGATATTTTTCCACCAGATCTACCTGAACTCTTATTTAAAGCAGCCAGCAATGATTTTTCCGGTTTCTTTTTAGTAACGCCAGCAGGCTTAATAATAGACATATTCCTACGCCCCGCTGTATTTCTTTTGTAAACTTTAATTGCCATCTTATTTCTAAATTATCTATTTATGATGATTTTCTCTTGAACATTGTCTTGCTAAAGCCTTTTTCTCTACTCTCCTTCTTTTTTGACTCTACCTGATAATGACTCTTCTTATTAATCTTCAGTGTATCTTTTTTAACATCAGCTGTTTTTTCAACTATTTCTTCACTTCCTTCAGTTTTATCAACTATTTCAGCCTTTTTTGCATTCTTCTTTTTCTTATTCAAATCATTAGCACCTTCTGTTCCCTCTAAAATAATACTTATATGAGAACTTCTTTTTAATATAGAAGAGGCTCTTCCATAAGCTCTAGGCATCCATCTTTTAAGAGTTACGCCTTCACCAACTTGGATATCTACAATAGTCAATGAATCTTTATCCAAATTGAAATTATTTTGAGCATTAGCTACTGCGCTAAGTAACATTTTTTTAATCGGTTCATTAGCTTTCTTAACAGTATTATCCAATCTAAAAATTGCGTCTTCAATGTTGCAACCCCTAACAATATCAGCTGAAATTCTGACTTTTCTTGGAGATATTCTTATGTTCTTTAATTTTGCTTTAACTTTCATAAAATAAATCTAATAAACTTTATTTAAAAACCTACTTTTTCTTAGCGGCCTTAGCAGCATCCATTTCTCTTTGTTTAGCAGCTTGTTCCAAATCTTTCTGAATCTTTCCACCATGTTTGAAAAATGTTCTAGTAAAAGAAAACTCTCCTAATTTATGACCAACCATCTCCTCAACCACATACACATTAATAAACTTTCTTCCATTATAAACTCCTAGGGTAAAACCAACCATTTCTGGAACAATCGTACAAGATCTAGACCAAGTCTTAATAATATCCTTATCACCCGGTTTCTTGTTCTTTATCTTATTTAATAGTCTTTCGTCTATATATGGACCTTTCTTTAAACTTCTTGACATAGCTATTTTATTTAAAAATTTTATTCAAAAATCTCAATCTTATCTCCTTTTTTAAGGGTAACCACTGCTTTTCTAACAGCTGATTTCATCCCCATACTCCTTCCAAATCTCTTCTTCTTAGATGGGATATTAATCATATTAACACTTTCTACTCTCACATTATATAATCTTTCCACTGCTACCTTTGCTTCCCGCTTAGTCGTCTTAGCTCTCAATCTAAAAATATATTTATTTGAAGCCATCAGCTCTTGAGCTTTTTCAGTAATCCAAGGCTTAACAATGAAGTCATAGGCCATCTGTCCATCATTAGGAATATCTACGACATTCTTAGTGGCAACAACCTTTTTATCTGCCTTCTTAGCATCTTTCTCCACAGCCAAAGATTTCTCTTCTTTAACAGCCTTTGCCTCAACGATATCATCTTCTTTTTTAGTATTAAATAAACCCATAAAATTCTAATTATATTTTTTCTCTAAATATTTTATTGACTCTTCACTTAAAATTAAGTTCTTGTGATTCAACAGATCCAAAACATTCAAGTTATCAACTGGTGTACATTTTGTACTTTTGATATTTCTGATATATAGGAAAGTTTCTGTTTCAACTTGAGCTAAATTTATCAAAATTGAACCCTTGATCTTCAAGGCTGTCAAAGCATTGGTGATATCCTTGGTTTTCTTATTAACTGCTTCAAATTTTTCAACAATAATCAAATTTTCACTTCTCAATTTTTCACTAAGCGCCATCAAAATTGCTTTTGAATTAGCCTTCTTATTAATCTTCTTTTTAAAATTTCTATCCTTTTTTGGTCCAAAAACTACTCCTCCACCTTTCCAAATTGGACTTCTAACTGATCCTACTCTCGCCCTACCTGTTCCTTTTTGTTTCCATGGTTTTCGTCCACTTCCAGAAACTTCTCCCCTGCCTTTAGTATGAGCAATTGCCACTCGCTTATTGGCATCCATTGAAACATAAACTTCATGCAATAATTCAGCATTTAATGGAACATTAAAAACATTTTCTGATAATTCAATATCCTTAACCTTTTTCCCTTCAAAATTGTATACTATAGTTTTCATCTTTTTTAATTCAGAGTAATAAAACTTTTAAAATTTTCTATCTTGTAAATATTCGTACTGTTCCCATTGGTATTCCTGGAACCGCACCCTTTAAACCTATCAAATTCTTTTCTTTATCAATATAAACTACTTTCAAATTTTTTACAGTAGCTCGCTCGCCTCCCATTCTTCCAGCCATCTTCTTACCCTTCAAAACATGTTCAGGAAAAGCACATCCGATAGATCCAGGAGCCCTGTGATCATGTCTGTGTCCATGACTAGCTGGAGCACCAGCAAAACCATGTCTCTTTACAACTCCTTGGTAACCCTTACCTTTAGTAGTTCCAATAACAGCTACTTTTTCATCTATTTCAAACAAATCAACACCAATCTCCTTACCTAATTCAAAATTAGCTTGTTCTTCAGCTTTGATTCTAAACTCTCTCAAAGTAGTCTTTCCTTTCTTATTTTTCAAACCTAAGCAAATAGCATTATAGCCATCCTTTTCCTCGTTTCTTATCAACTCAATCTTGTTTGGTAAACATTCAACTAAAGTAATATTCAAAGCACCCTTTTCACCATCATAGATAGTTGTCATTCCAACTTTTTTTCCAATTATAAACTTTAACATCTTGATTTTCTTAAAACATTTTAACAAACAAAAAACTGGTCTTTCTAAGCCAGTAAAAACTAATAATTAACAGTTTTTAAATTCTCTGGCTAGTTTAGTATCCAAGGATGGACTTTAACTAGTTGTATTTTAATATCTCCACAAATTCACTCATTAGGTAGCAAGACTATTGTACCCTAATAAGTGAACTTGTGTCAATGCTTACATCATCTTCACTTCGATATCCACTCCGGCTGGCAAATCTAGATTAGTTAAATCATCGATAGTCTTCGCCTTAGGATCCATAATATCAATCAATCTCTTATGCACTCTCATTTCATATTGATCACGGGCATCTTTATGAACAAAAGTCGATTTGTTAACAGTTACTTTATGGATTTCAGTTGGTAGTGGCACTGGACCAGCTATCTGAGCACCAGAACGAAGCGCTGTTTCAATAATCTTCTTAGCAGATTGATCAATGACTTTATTATCATAAGCCTTGATTTTAATTCTAACTCTTGATTGTACGTCTTCTTTTTTATTCATCGTAGTAATAAAATCTACACTATTAATAATTTATTCTCTTTTTAAGAGAACTATCCCCTGTCACTCGTGAGTGGCAGGGTAAGTTCGCTCAAAATTATTTGATAATTTTTGTTGCAATACCAGCTCCAACTGTTCTTCCTCCTTCGCGAATAGCGAATCTCATTCCTTCTTCCATAGCTACGTTTGATGAAAGTTTGATTTTTAGATTAACAGTGTCACCAGGCATAACCATCTCTGTTCCCTCTGGAAGCTCTACTTCTCCAGTTACATCAGTGGTTCTAATATAAAATTGTGGCTTATATCCCTTAAAGAAAGGAGTATGACGTCCACCTTCTTCTTTTGTAAGTACATATACTTCTCCTTCAAATTCACTATGAGGATTAATTGATCCAATAGCTGCCAAAACTTGTCCTCTTTCAACATCTTCTTTTTTGGTTCCACGAAGAAGTACTCCAGCATTGTCTCCAGCCTCACCTTTGTCAAGTTGTTTATTGAACATCTCGATTCCAGTTACAGTTGTTTTTTGAGTAGGACGCAAACCGATAATCTCAACTTCTCCTCCAACACTAATTGTTCCTCTTTCAATTCTTCCTGTTACCACTGTTCCTCTACCTTCAATTGAGAAGATATCTTAAATAGGCATCAAGAAAGGTTTTT
>Ga0209800_10000802_pt1 | contig 40287 bp, 36 predicted proteins | sample Higcelweek8metaG_FD_187174 | JGI IMG/M metagenome (GOLD analysis project Ga0209800, IMG submission 187174) | Freshwater pond sediment microbial communities from the University of Edinburgh, under environmental carbon perturbations - High... | ecosystem: Environmental > Aquatic > Freshwater >...
TTTGATTTAAAATCATCTCTTATAGCTCCATGTTTAAAGAAATACACCCATTCGTCTATGTCTTCATTGATTACATCTTGGAACTTTTCTGCATATATCATATAGTATTCTGGAAATACGTTTTTACTTGTTACTATGGATTTTTCTTCATTCTTATTTACTGTTTCGTGCAATACCAAAGGCTTTTTTGTATGCACTCCAAAAAGCTCTGTTGTTCCATAATATATGAAGTCTGTATTTTCTTTTTCGTCCAATCTCATAGTATGGTATAAAATACTTACTGATATAACTTTTACTACCTCGCTATATCTACTACCTAAGTCTATTCCATCTACTACTGCTTTTGAAGTCCCCCATAGTAGTCTTTGCAAATAGTCCGACTCTCTTTGATTTTGTATTTCTATAATTATATATCTACCCTTTGAGTCGTTGCATTTTAAATCTACTCTATTGAACTTTCTATTTTCAACTTCTCTATTACTTTCACTTTCTAATATATCTAAAACGGTTATTTCTTCTTTTAAAAGATTTGATAAAAAAGCCTCCAATACATCAAAATTCGCTTTATTTCTTAGTATATATTTCATTGCCCAATCAAATCTTACTAGTTTTTTTATACCCATTTTGATCGCCTCCTGTGTACTATAAATATTATTTTTTTCTCTCTTACATTATAACCTTTTATCTTATTTTTGTAAATATGTTAAAGCAGGAATTAAATGTTATATCTAATAATTTATATAAATATCCCCATATCTGTTGATATAATAGATATGAAGGTATGTTTTATATTTATTTATTAAACTTAATAAATAAAGTCAAAAAAATCGCAGCTAATAAACTAACTAACACTACTTGAAGAATAACATTATCAATTAACCTAGATACAAACATTGCTAAAATAAAGTATAAAATCACAAAAAACAATGCTGAAATTATTTTTTTCATTTATTCACCCCTCCAAAATATTAATATCTATTTTGGGATTCTTACTTAGAATATTGTTATGATATAACAATAATAAACATTAATATAGCTACTAAAAGGACAGATATTAAAATAAATAATTTGAATTTTTTAGACATTTCTTTTAATTTGATAGGATAAATCGCTCCAATCATCGATTCTAAAAAAAGCATTACTAAAAATGTTACCATTAATGATTTAGGCAGAGCTTCTCCTCTAGCTAGATAATACACCATAATACCAAAGCAAATTAAAACAAGTATATATATAACTACCCAAATAATTCTAATTGTTTTTTTCATTTAAAAAACGCTCCTTTTCTATTATCCTTCTTTTCTCAATTCTTCTATTTCATATATAGATAATCCTGTAGCATTTATTATTATTTCAATATCAACATCTAATTTAATAAGATTTTTTGCAGTTTCTATTTTTCCTTTTTTCAATCCTTCTTTTAAACCTTCTTCTTTTCCCTCTGCTTTTGCACTATCCAATATCCCCAACTCCTGCCCTAAATAAGCCAAATAATCTTCATATGCTTTTCTTTCCCCTTCTGGCATCATCAAATAATCAAGCTTTTTAGCCGCTAGTTTTATTCCCTTTGATTTAAAATCATCTCTTATTGCTCCATGTTTAAAGAAATATACCCATTCGTCTATATCTTCATTTATTACATCTTGAAACTTTTCGGCATATATCATATAGTATTCTGGAAATACATTTTTACTTGTTACTATGGATTTTTCTTCGTCCTTATTTACTGTTTCATGCAATACCAAAGGCTTTTTTGTATGCACTCCAAAAAGTTCTGTTGTTCCATAATATATAAAGTCAGTATTTTCTTTTTCGTCCAATCTCATAGTATGGTATAAAATACTTACCGATATAACTTTTACTACTTCGCTATATCTACTACCTAAGTCTATGCCTTCTACTACTGCTTTTGAAGTCCCCCATAGTAGTCTTTGCAAGTAGTCCGACTCTCTTTGGTTTTGTATTTCTATAATTATATATCTACCCTTTGAGTCATTGCATTTTAAATCTACTCTGTTGAACTTTCTATTTTCAACTTCTCTATTACTTTCACTTTCTAATATATCTAAAACGGTTATTTCTTCTTTTAAAAGATTTGATAAAAAAGCTTCTAACACATCAAAGTTAGCCTTATTTCTTAGTATATATTTCATCGCCCAATCAAATCTTACTAGTTTTTTTATTACCATTTTGCTTGCCTCCTATTTATTAACTTTCTTTTCTCAACTCTTCTATTTCAGATATAGATAATCCTGTTATTTTTGATATTAGCTTTATATCTAAACCTTCATCCAAAGATATTTTTGCCATTTCGATAGCTTTTTCTTTTATTCCTTCCTCTTTCCCCTCTGCTTTTGCACTATCCAGTATCCCTAGTTCCTGCCCTAAATAAGCCAAATAATCTTCATATGCTTTTCTTTCCCCTTCTGGCATCATCAAATAATCAAGCTTTTTAGCCGCTAGTTTTATTCCCTTTGATTTAAAATCATCTCTTATTGCTCCATGTTTAAAGAAATATACCCATTCGTCTATATCTTCATTTATTACATCTTGAAACTTTTCGGCATATATCATATAGTATTCTGGAAATACATTTTTACTTGTTACTATGGATTTTTCTTCGTCCTTATTTACTGTTTCATGCAATACCAAAGGCTTTTTTGTATGCACTCCAAAAAGTTCTGTTGTTCCATAATATATAAAGTCAGTATTTTCTTTTTCGTCCAATCTCATAGTATGGTATAAAATACTTACCGATATAACTTTTACTACTTCGCTATATCTACTACCTAAGTCTATGCCTTCTACTACTGCTTTTGAAGTCCCCCATAGTAGTCTTTGCAAGTAGTCCGACTCTCTTTGGTTTTGTATTTCTATAATTATATATCTACCCTTTGAGTCATTGCATTTTAAATCTACTCTGTTGAACTTTCTATTTTCAACTTCTCTATTACTTTCACTTTCTAATATATCTAAAACGGTTATTTCTTCTTTTAAAAGATTTGATAAAAAAGCTTCTAACACATCAAAGTTAGCCTTATTTCTTAGTATATATTTCATCGCCCAATCAAATCTTACTAGTTTTTTTATTGCCATTTTATTCTCCTCCTATGTCTATAAATATATTTTAATCTCTATTATATTATAACCTTTTATCTCATTTTTGTAAACATAATAAAAGAAACGTAATTATTTTTTTGAATATTTTAGTTACTATTCACCCATATATAGGGTAGAAATGTTTTACTGAAGGTCATAGTAACATATTTTATGTTAAAAAATTAAACAAAACCCTCATATCTAAGCTGTTTAAAGCCTAAATATAAGGGTTAAAATAAAAACTATACTAAGAACCATATGACTAAGACAAGGATATATTCCAAAGGTTCAAGGTGACCTGAAAGTCCAGTCGACTCCCAAAAGTCAAAATCTATTTTATCTTTCAAGAAGCATATTTTTAAGAAGACAGAGGTCAAATATAGTAATTTCATTATCCTTGTAAAGATCGACATTTCTCCAGCCATTAAGTTCACTAATCTCACATAATAACCATTTTTGTAACATTACTGCATCAGAAACGTTTACTTTTCCATCAAGATTACAGTCACCTAAAATAGGGTCGTTGTCATAGAGATAATTTATACTCCACCAGTTGATATTATATAAATAACCGCTAGCACCTTTGAATATGAAGTATACATCATTTACACCAGTTGTCTTATCAATATTGCATTTCTGTGTCGCCCATTTCTGCCAACCACCTGTTCCACTGATGTCCATACTACCAATAAGTTTCCCATCAGGAGAACCAAGGCGTACTTCAATTGAATTGCCACTACCGTTTGAAGCAATTCGGAAATTAATTGAGTCTGCACCTTGACCAAAGTTAATACCTTTAAATCCAATATAATCTCCGTTCTCTATATATGCCACATCACTTCCGCCCTCACTGCAATCTTCAACATTAATACCTGATTGTACAGAGTAATCTTCAGCCTCAATAATATTGCCAGCAGGTGTAATTGTTCCGATAACACTGACTTTACATTTCGCTGTAAATTGTTTGTCACTATTTTCTAACGTTCTTGCTATAATTTCTGATGTACCTTCAGATAATGCTGTTACAACACCATTATTGTCAACCGATGCCACAAGTGGATTTGAAGAAGTCCACAGCACAACCTTATCAGAAGCATTTTCAGGATTAACAGTCGCTGCTATTGGAGCTATATCCCCTGCATTTAATGAAAGAGTATTATGGTTTAAGGTTATTCCTGTTACATTTACAAGAGAACCGTTTAAAGTCCATTTTGCTCGTATTGTTGGATTCCACTCAGGCATAACAAATGTAGTGCGTGAACTTTTTTCATTCGCAAGAGGTAACTTGATATCATGATAACCAGTTTCCCAACCTGCAAACGTATAACCGTTTCTTGTTTTTGCATCAATTGTAACTATTTCACCAGGTTCATAATACTCAACTATGGAATGCCCCATAGAGTCACCAACATCATTTATAGTTAATATACTCTTTGATACTCTTTTTATCTTTAAAAGATGCAGATTTCTTGGGCCAACTTCTTCTAAATTAGTAGTACCAACTGGTTGAATTCGAAAAGCTAAAAGCTGGTCAAGATCATATCCATCAAGAATTTTAATACGTATCGTTTTATTTATCTCGCCTGCTTTAAATGTAACAGTTTTACTGTCTAAAAAAGAGAAGTCTTTATCTATACGTGCATCTCCTGCAACAGGTGCTACTTCAAAACTCATTGATTCAGTTGCAGGTTTGTTTAGTTTCAGTTCGATATTAACTATGTCCCCAGGTGTTGCATAGGAATTAAGTTTACTAAAACCAGCATTTACATCTTCTAATAAACCAAGATTCTTATTATAACCCACATCAGTTTTAGGATATACAGCATATGCACCTCTATCTACACCGTTGTCACCTGTTCCTTTTGCAGGACTGTCAGATTTAAGTCGGAAATCACCTGTGATAGCGTTTTCAAACATTGGGTCTACACCAAGTTCAGTTTTTGATTTTATCTGAGAATTAAAAGCACCAACCGTAATTGAAGGTTGTGATGGATTCATATATCTAACAAAATCTGTTTTTCTGGTAGAATACCACAAGTTATTTCTGATAATCTGTGGACCACCGCCTTTTAAATCTATACCATGCCATGGATGAAAACCATTTACAGAAGTTTCTTTTATAAGGATACCTGAAGTCTCAACACTGTTGTACTGACTGTTATTATCTTCATAAACAATGTTATTTCTGACTTCATCACGCCATGATCTGTCTATACAAATACCTTGCTTAAGATTATAAGCAACATTGTTCACCCATCTTGCGTCCCATGTTGAACCAGTATCCCAAAACGCTGTAAAAAGTCCTGTTTCTATACGCTGTGCTGGGAAATTTGTAAAGTATTCCGGATCATTCGGCATACGTTTGTTAGAATCAAGGGGCTTATTGTATACAATATTTTCATATGCCCAGTTTCTTTCACAACCTGATTCATTAAACATAAAATAAGCTGTATTATATGCAACATTTCTCAATGCAGTAAAATCCCTAACGCATACATCAAGCCATATTGTACCACCGTTAACCGAGCCACCAGAGTAATTGAAAGCAAATGCATTATTTCGATTATTTTCAAATCTACCACCTAAAGTAGACGATTCCGAACCACTATAATTAGAGTTTTTCCCTATAGCACCTATAAAAGTGTTTTCAGCAATAATATTATCTTTAGAACCACCATCATAACTCAAAGTTTCACCATAAATGCTTTGAAAATAATTATTACGTACAACATTTAAACTTCCACTTACAGGCAATGTAACATCACCACGGTATACGCCTCCTGATGTCCAATGCCAAGGCGAACTATAAACACAGCCTAAATTTTCAAATCTATTATTTATAACAACATTTCCAGTACCATTTATATTAATGGTATTTCGTGCATATTTGTAATCCTTAAATACAAATCCTTCAACCCAAATATAATCACGTTGGAATAAATTAAAAACGTCTGTCAATTCGTTTTTTCTTCCCGCAATCGAATATTCTATGTCAGCATTACTGTAATGTTTTACTTGTTCCTCCGTCCAACCAGTATCCTTAAGCCACTGCTGTTTTACTGTTGATGTGATAGTGGATCCGGTAAAAATATCGTTATGCTTTATTATTACCTTACCTATATCAGAATTGTTTTCTGGTCTAAATAAAATCATAGCGTCACCTGTTCCAGACACTCTAGGTCTTATGTTTTCCTCAACATAAGTTCCTGGTCGCACCAGAATTTCGCTACCTGGTGTCGCAACTTCAGCGGCTTTTCTAATTGTTCTGTAAGGATTGCTTGAAGTTCCGTTTCCAGATAAATCATTGCCAGTTATAGCAACATAAATTAAATTTTCAATTGCTGCTGCTTTGGATATATTCATAATACCCATTTGAAAAAAGAGTATCGGTATAAGGAAAAGACTTAAGCATCTTCTCCAATTGAATTTTGATTTTTTTGTTATTTTCTCCATTTTTATAACTATTCCTTTCTGTTGCAAATAAATCATTAAATACTACTTGACATCTTATATACTGAAAATCTAGGGAGAACAGACGTTACTATTCAGCCATATTTTGTATAAGGTAGAGAATGTTTTGCCGAAGGGCAACGCCCTTTGTCGCTTTCCGCAGAAAGCGAATTTCGTATGCTTTAGGAGATTTTATAAATTTTTTTTCTCAATCCTCCTTATTGATTTTATTAAACAAAACACATTTGTAACACAAGATGATTTATGTTTTGTTTATAGAGAACAGTTTGTTTTAAAACTTCACGAACAAACTATTAATTTAGCATAACATATTTACATTTATATTGTCAATCTAAAATGTAATCAATTTCAAGATTTTTAAAAATGTAAGTTAATATTCAGCCATATATAATGCAAAGATGTTTAACCGAAGGTCCAGGTCGAACGGAAAGTCCAGTCGACTCCGCAGAGTCGAAACCCTTGCAAAACCGTAATCTTTACATTTAGTGGCTGAATAGTAACAATATTTTTATGTTGCAACAAAAAGAAAAACACCTTAAAATCATGTAATTTTAAGGTGTTTTACAGAAAAATTTTTCAATGCAAACAAAAACAACCCTCATACCTAAGCTGTTTAAAGCCTAAATACGAGGGTTATAGTTTTTTGAAGTTGGTGGAGGCGACGGGAATTGAACCCGTGTCCGAAAACCCATTCATATAACTTTCTACGAGTGTAGCTCATCGTTTAAAATTCCCTTACTTTACAGACGATAAACAAACCGTAAAGTTCAGTAGCCTTTAATACATTATTATTGAATAAGGCGATTCAATATAACGTTCACCACTAAATGACGCTCTAAACTATAGCCGTGGTACTCAATAGCAGAACGGACAAGCTATATTAAGCAGCTTGCACTTGTAAACCACGGTTGTGGCTTACAGTTATATTATTTGTTTTAGCGTTTAATTTAACGTGCACCTTTATTAAGAGTTGGTGCGTCCTCTACCCGCTTATTATACTTCAAAATCCCCGTCGAAGCCTTTACGCCCCCATGGTTTTAATATTTTGATCTTTCTTTTAGTGCACGATCTATGGTTCTTTGTGCATCACGTACAGCTATAGAGTCACGTTTATCGTGAGTTTTTTTACCTTTACATAAACCTAATTGAACTTTTACGTTTGAACCTTTAAAGTACATTGAAAGAGGAACAAGGGTTAATCCTTCTTGCTTTATAGTTCCAAAAAGTCTATTTATTTCTTTTTTATGTAACAACAACTTTCTTACTCTCAAAGGGTCTTTGTTAAAAATATTACCTTTTTCGTAGGGTGATATATGCATTCCTTTAATAAAGGCTTCACCACTGTCTATAGAACACCAACTATCTTTTAAATTTACTCCACCTTGACGTATTGACTTTACTTCTGTGCCAACCAACTCAATACCTGCTTCAAAACTTTCAATTATAAAATAATCATGTCTAGCTTTTCTGTTATCCGCAACAGTTTTAATTCCTGAATTATTATTTTTCATACACTCACCTCAAACTTACTCAGTAATTAATTATACTATATTTTTTTATATATGTCAATGTTATTATTCAAGTAATTTTATGGATTATTTTAATATTTTTGTATATAAACATATCATTCTGGTTACTTTTCAACCTATAAAGGTAAAGTTTACGGTTTTGCAAGGGTTTCGACTCTACGGAGTCGACCGGGCTTTCCGGTCGCCCTGGACCTTCGGTAAAACATCTCCGTCCTATACATATGGCTAAATAGCAACTAAATAATTATCTCTTTTACTATTATACCATAATTTTTTAAAATATATCAAGTTTATAAAGAGTTTCGTCCATATAATAGTTACTATTCAGCCTTTAACGAAGGTCCAGGGCGACCACTTGAAGATTATTTTTTCAATATATTTCGGCATATTTTTAAATATGCCGAAATATATTGAAATTTTGATTGAAAGGGTATATAATAATAACAGGGGTGATTATTATGACTAATATAAAAAGCACAAAAAAGTTTATTACCACTTCTGAACTTATTGATATGGGGTTTTCATACTATAAAATTAATCAGCTTGTTAAGCGTGGAGATATTTGTAAAATAAATAAAACAACATATGAAAATCTTCTTTATGATGGAACTGAAAACGACTTTTACAGTGCAGAAGCATTTGTTCCTAATGGTGTTGTTTGTCTGCTGAGTGCTGCCAAATACTATGAACTAACAAACTATCTACCGGATTCTATTAGTGTTGCAATAAATCGCAAGAGTAAAGTAAACACACTACCCGAATGGCCGGATATAAAAATTTATTACTTCGATTCTGTAAGAATGCTCACAGGCGTTCAAAAGATAAACGAGGGAGACAATTCCTTTCATATCTTCAATATTGAAAAGACAGTTGTAGATATAATCCATTACAGGAATAAGGTTGGTATAGAAGAAATGTCCGAAATTCTTAAAAACTATATAAAGCGTAATGACCGTAAGATAGATCTTCTTCATTATTACGCTAAATTACTGAACTGTGAAAAAATCGTAAGAACATATATGGAGGTACTAATATAATGAACGTATATTCTGTAAAAGTCAAACTCAAAAACTTTGCTAAAGAATCAGGGTATACATTTCAGGAGACTCTAATTTACTATGGACTTGAAAGAACAATTTACCGTATTTCTGTATCTCAACATGCTGATCATTTTGTTCTGAAGGGCGGTATCTTTCTATATGCTTTATTTGATCGTCAGTTTGAAAGATCAACAACTGATGTTGACCTTCTTGCACGTCGCATTTCAAACAGTGCTGAGACTGTCAGAGAAGTTTTCAAAGATATATTATCTCAGCCGAAGGTCAAGGGGCGACCGGAAAGCCCGGTCGCCCCCGCAGAGTCGAAATCCCTTGCAATACTTTAAACTTTACTTTATAAGCTGAATAGTATGAGGTATTGATATTTTAGGATTATCAGAAAACAATTCTAAAATATTCATGCTGTTTTTTTCATTTTCATGTTGGTTTTCTTGCTGTTCCACAGCAGCATCCTCCACACCATAATTCATATTTTACCTTTAGCTGTTGAGTAGGACTTTACGGTTATCCTAGACCTTCAGTTTATATATTCAATAAAGCCTCCAAAAATGGAGGCTTTATTATTAATCTCGGCTAAATATATCTCTAGTATATAGTTTATCAGATACATCATTTAATTCTGCTGAAATTCTATTTGTTACTATTACATCTGAAATCTTCTTAAATTCTTCTAAGTCATTTATTAATTTTGAATTATAAAAATCAGGTTCTTTATAAGTTGGTTCATATATAACAACTTCTACACCCTTAGCTTTAATTCTCTTCATGATCCCTTGTATAGCTGATTGTCTGAAATTATCTGAATCCATTTTCATAGTGAGTCTATATATACCTACTACCTTTGGTTTTTTCTTTAATATCATATCTGCTATATGGTCTTTTCTTGTTCTATTTGCTTCTACAATAGCAGACATTATGTTTTGAGGAACATCTGAATAATTTGCTAATAATTGTTTTGTATCTTTAGGTAAACAATAACCACCGTATCCAAAAGAAGGATTGTTGTAATGACTACCTATTCTAGGGTCTAATCCAATTCCGTCAATTATTTGCTGTGCGTTTAATTCCCTTATTTCTGCATATGAATCAAGTTCATTAAAAAATGCTACTCTCATTGCCAAATATGTATTTGCAAACAACTTTATAGCTTCTGCTTCGGTTGAATTTGTAAACAATAAAGGTGTATCTTTTTTCAAAGAACCTTCAAGCAATAAATTTGCAAATGTTTTTGCTCTATCTGATTGTTCCCCTATAACTATTCTTGATGGATACAAGTTATCATATAAAGCTTTACCTTCTCTTAGAAATTCAGGTGAAAATATAATATTTTCAGTTTCAAATTTCTTTTTTACTTCCTCGGTATATCCAACTGGTACAGTAGACTTAATAACCATTACTGCTTCTGGGTTTATTGATATAACACTTGCTATAACTGCTTCTACTGTTCTTGTATTGAAATAATTTTTTTCTGGATCATAATTTGTAGGTGTAGATATAATAACATAATCTGCATCTTTGAAAGCTAAATAGTTATCAGTGGTAGCTATTAAATTTAACTCTTTTGTTGCTAGATATTCCTCTATTTCTTTATCCAATATAGGGGATTTTTTGTTGTTTATCATATCTACTTTTTCTTGAATAATATCAAGTGCGATTACTTCATTTTTTTGTGAAAGTAAAATTGCATTTGATAAGCCAACATAACCTGTTCCTGCTATTGTAATTTTCATACTACACCTCTTTATATTTTATCTATTTGAATACATTTTATTGTAATAATTTTGATTATACACAATAAAAAACATTCAAATATTATAAGAAAAAACTAATTAATTTTACATTTTAATACTTTACTTGAAACAAAACATGTATTGCATTTTGCACTTTGTAGATTAAAGCAACGCCTATAAACTTATATTTGAAATTTAATTTGAGACTTATAATTTAAATATCTTAATATTTAATATTAAACTTTTCACAAAATTTAATTTCAATCTTTTTATATTTTAATGAAATTTTACTCCAATGTTTATCCCATAATTTTAAAAATGGTTTTTCAATTAAGCATATTCTGCAATAATCAATAACAGAACAAATAATAAAAATACAAATCACACTTCCCAAAGCGTGTATAGGCATTAATTTTGAATAATACATGTTTACATTATTGAGTATATCTTCCCACAACCACTTTCTCATATTTTCACTATTAGCATGAATAAGTAAGACACCAAATGTAGTCATAGACATTGAATTAATAAATTTATTGTATTTGAAATTAATATTCTTGAAAAACATAAATGAACTCACACCTGTTAAAACAGCAAGAAAATTATTGGAATCAGTAACAAATATATATGAAATATTTCGCCCTAATTTTACACCTAACCAAGTACATGCAATAACAGAAGTAACAGATAAAAATATGGATATTGTCATAACAACTCCCCAAAAACTTTTACTATCAAATATTTTTTTTGGATATAAACGAATGTACGAAGAAATGAAATACAAGACCATATACCATGATACATAATTCATTGTTACAGATAAAAAAGGAATTGTTCCAAAAAATATATAAGTAAAACTTGAAATTAATAATAAATATACATGATTTTTTTCACTTAAATTTTTTATTAAAATATTTAAAAATGGTATGCATAAAAAGAAAATTATATACGTACCTGTAAAGTTTCGTGCTACTGATGTTATTGGAATTATATCCTTAATAAAAGACTTGAATGTAAAATCATTATAACCTATCAATAAAAAAATCGTACTTATAAGAACATTATAAAAAATAACCTCAAATATAAGTTTTGCAAACTTTTTTGCTGTAATGTTTGATTTACACATAAAATAACCAGTAATCAAAACAAAACAGTTAATACCTATTTTCCCCCACGCTCCAAATATCAACAAAAACAATGATGGCGTGGATAATGAATCACTAAAAATTGGTCCATTATTATTTGCAAGACCAGAATTGACTACATAATGATGTGCAATAATAAGTAACATAGTTATTATTCTAAAAAACTCTATATTGGAATCTCTTTGATTTTTTTTAACTTCTATTTGATTGTTAATTTCCCCTACTTTTACATTCATATGAATCTCCCATATAATTATTTCAATATTATATCACATATTTTATCAACTTCTAATAATGGCAAATCAGAATAAAGTGGAAATGTAAGAACCCTATCAGAAATATTTTTTGCAACTGATTTTTTTTCAAACACATACTTATCTTTATAACAATCAAAATCGGTTATTAAAGGATAAAAATATTTTCTTGATATAATACCATTAGCTTTTAGTTGCTCATCTATTTCATCTCTTGTTTTTTTATAGTTATCAAAAACGACAGGATAATAAGCGTAATTTGACTTAATTTCTTCAGGAATACTATTTAACTTTATTCCATTTATATTTTTTAAATTTTGATTATACCTTTCAACTACATCTTTTCTTTTGGAAATTTCCTCATCTATATGTCTTAAATTACATATACCCATAGCCGCTTGGAATTCATTCATTTTTGCATTTGAACCAACATATTCTACAATCTCTGGTCCCTTTATTCCAAAATTTTTAAGATTATATAATATTCTCTCTATTTCTTTGTTTTTAAATGTAATTGCTCCACCTTCAATTGTATTGAAAACTTTTGTTGCATGAAAACTAAACATAGATGCATCACCAAAATTCCCCACTCCTATGTCATTTACACGGACACCAAAAGTATGAGCTGCATCATATATAACTTTTAAATTATATTTTTTTGCTATTTCCTCGATTTTTTTCATATCACAAATATTGCCATACACATGAACTGGTATAATAGCAGATGTTTTTTCTGTAATTAAAGATTCAATCTTATTAACGTCAATAGTATAGTTTTTATCATTTATATCACAAAAGACCGGGGTTATTCCATTTCTAACTATTGCATGGGTAGTTGAAGCAAATGTAAAAGGAGTAGTTATAATCTCGCCTTTTAATTCAAAAGCTTGTATTACTAATTCAAGAGCTAGATGTCCATTTGAAAATAAAGATATATTTTCAATAGAAAGGTATTCCTTTAATTTTTCTGTTAATATTTTATGTTTAGGCCCCATATTTGTAAGCCATTTCGAATTAAAAATATCTCTTATTTCTTCAATATATTCTTCAAAATTAGGCATTGAAGATTGGGTTACGTTAATTTTCATAATTTTATCCTTTTATATTATTCAAGATGTTTTCGTTCATTTCATATAATAATTTGATAGTTTCATCATCTATATCTCTTTTAAATATTATATCCAAATTATCATTAATATATTCTTTTGGCCAATCCCACCATTGTATTTTTTCTAAAGAACTTATAATATTTTCATTAAATCTATACTTTATTATTCTGGCAGGAACACCTGCAACAATAGCGTAGGGTGGAACATTTTTGGTGACAACTGCCCCAGCTGCAACAACTGCTCCATTTCCAATTTTTAAACCACGTAAAATCACTGCGTTTGTTGCTATCCATACATCATTGCCAATAATACAATCATTTTTATCTGGTAACTCATCTATATCCTTAACACCTTTATCCATTAAATTAAATCTCCATTGTGGACTTGTAGTTAATTTTGTATAATCATGCTCAGCACCACCAATTGAAACATTCCAACTAATCGAACAGAATTTTCCTATAATTGATGATAATATAGTAGTGCCAATTCCAGTATAAGTAAATTTATTTACATGAGAATTCAAAATATAGTTTCTTCTATTTAATGAAACATTATCTAAAATCAAACTATCTACTATTATTGTTTGATCACCTATAGAAACATCATTTCTAATTGAAGAATTAGTTATTTCAGACATCCTAAAGATTTTTACCCTATCACCTATTTCAGAATTTTTTAATTTATAATTTGGCAATTCATCCTCTAAATTCACTAAGATTCACCTCCACTAAATACTCAAATAATGACTCTATAGTTTTTTCCATACTATAATTAGGTTTCCATTTAAAATTTTTATAGAATAATTCAGAATTCATACCAACATCTAGAGATAAATCCGACTTATCTACATTAATATTAATAGATTTATTATTATATTTAGAATGACTATTTACTACCATTTCAGCTAACTCTATAATGTTATATTTTTTTTCTGGACCAAGATTATAAATATTATGCCAATTATTAGATGACAACATAGAGATAATAGCTGATGCAGCATCTCGAACATCTAAATAAGAGAAGTTTTGACTTCCTCCAAGTATATTTATGGTTTCTCCTTTTAATGCACTAAGAACGAATTTAGAAATTACCTCTAAATGAAGATTTTCTTTTCCTCCTGTCAAACTAGCTAATCTAATATTTGATATATTTGTCTTCGAATATATTTTAGATAAATTTAACAATAGTATCTCTGTTGAATACTTTGCAAGTGCATATAAATTATTAGGGTTAACTTTTGTTTTTTCATCAGGATAAATATCATTATTTTTACCATAAACACCTTGTGAAGATATATTAATAATATTTTTTACACCTTTAAATCCTGCAATATTAAAAATATTATTTGTGAAACTTATGCTTTCCGCTATATCTGAATTTGATTTATATCCACGAGAAAAAGCACAATGGATTAAATAATCAATCGTAGAAAAATCAATATTTACAACTTCATTCATATCAAAATATTCAATAAAATTAACACTACTAAACTTCATTTTTAATAGTTCTTTTTGAGATGTAATAGCAATTATATTATCAGATATATTCGATTTAATTAATTGTTTTATTAACTCTGTACCTAAAAATCCATTTGCTCCTGTTATAACTATTTTTTTCAACAAAACTATCACTCCTACATTATTTCATTTACATTTAAAACATCTAATAACATATTTTCATCATTTATTGAGGTAACACTAATTATAGAATAAATTTTTTTAATTGTATTTTTTAAATTTTCTAAATTATCAGTAATGAAAAAAATTCTAATAATTACTTGACTTAAAGTTCCCAATGCTGTTTCAGGTATTATATCCCCATCCATGTATGAGCATACAATATCTATAACTTCATCCATTTTTTTTACTTCATTTATACCTTTTATAGACTTGATTTGACCTGGTTTAGCTAAGAGAGTAATATTGCATCCCTTAGTTTCATAGTTTGGATTTAAACAATCTTCTATATTTAAATCTGTCATTTCATTGTTTAACGCATAATTAATCATTAATTTCATAGGATTTATACCATTTAATTCATTAATAATTTTATATTCTAATGATCCAGTTAATCTATATCCCATTTCATAAATTATACACTGATTATTCTCAACAAAAGATTGAATGAAGATCATACCATCTTTCACTCCAATATATTTAAACATCTGTATTACTTTTGAATTAAGTGTTTCTTGAAAATTATCTAAAAATACAGAAGGGAATATATATCCAACAGGTAAAGGAATTATACCCTTTTGTTTATTCTTTACATATCGGTCAGCCATTGAACTTAGAACAATATTACCATTTTGTATTAAATAAAAAATGGTAACCTCTTTGCATTCCATATATCTTTCAACTAATAAAGTTTTACTTGGTGAAAATTCTAATGATTTTTCATAATTTAATAATAATTCTTTTGAATTTTCACATATAAATATCCCCCTTCCACCACTATTATCTATAGGTTTTATAAGAACAGGGTACTTAATTTTGTCTATTTCTTCTTGTTTCAAAGGATATGAAAGTTCATAATCTTCAACTACTGGTACATTGAATTTTTTACACAAATTCTTAAATTTAATTTTATTAGTAGTTATATCAACATGTTCCTTAGTTAAATAACATGGTACTTTTGCCAAACTACAAATATCAACATAATATGGTAACATAGAATCAATAAAACCAGTTAATATACCATCCACTTTTTCTTTTTTAATTAAATCAACAACTGCTTCTACATCTGTAGTACTTATCATAAAACTCTTATCTGCAATTATTTTACCAGGTGAATTTTCTAAATAATCAGTAACTATCACATATGCACCATTTTTCTTTGCTTCTTTTATTATTTCACACGATAAACTATTTCCGCCTAAAATTAACAACTTTTTATTTTTAAAATCCATAAAAACTCCTTATAAATAAATTTTTAATTTCTTTAACATACACTCCATATCAACTAAATTATATCTTTGATCACATGGTAATGGAAGAATATTTAAAGCGTAATTATATTCAACACTATCTAAATTACTATACTCTACGACATTAGGCCAAAGTGTAGGTATATAAATTTTTTCTTTAATTAATTCAGTTCTAATCTCTATTGATTTTTTTGTATATAAAGGATAGGCAAAAGCACCCTTTAAGGATTGTACTTCTATTATATTTTCATTTTTAAGATTATCATAAAGATATTTAAAATTTATATTTCTACACTTTATTGTATTTACATAATCTATTGCACCCAATAAATTCTTTGTAAGTTTCGACATACTTCTAATAGGTAATTCCTTGAAATATTCATCGTTTTTGTTGAATTCATTATAATAATCTGATGCTGTTCCTTCAAATCTCCCTAAAATATGCTTCATTCTGTCTTTTGAATAATCAATTTCTAATTCTTCTCTTAAAACACTATCTGTATATAAATATGCTCCATCAGGAACTCCAAAAAACTTTCTACAGGAGTATATTGTATCTACATCCAAAACAGGATTTTGAAAAAAAGCATGTGTATTATCTAGTATTATATTATGAAATTTATTTTTAAATAGAATAATATTATCATTACTAATTTGCCCATAATAATTTACTATATAAAGGTACTCGTTTTTTAGAAGTATTTTATCAAAAATAGGATTAAAATTTTTATCAATATTATAATACTCATATTGTATACTTTTTTTATCTAAAACATTTGAAATTGAATCGCATAAGTAATATGGTATATATAATTTTTTTATTTTTTTAGATTTAACAAGATAAATCAATGCATTTCTAGCTGTATTAAGTTCTATCATGTTTTTATGATAATGATTAGATATAAATTGATCCAACTCAAAATATCCACCTATTTCCTTCATTTAATCACCTTATTCAACAATTATTTTAATATACTCATTGATATTTTCTGATTTCTATATTTTAGAAATATTAAATTTCGATTCTCTAATTAACAATTTATAAGTATATTTTTTAATATTATCCCAAAAATAAAACTTTGATTAATTCTGTGAAGTAATTTTTCAAATGTATCAAACTACAAAATCTGATGTGTTTTACAATTTTAATAAATTCAAGCAGTATTACTTAATTATATTTAAATAATTCATTTCATTAAAATAACATTGTAAATTTTAATATATAGATACTAATATTATATAGTCGAATTATAAAAATCTTTTTAAAATTTTTATAAATGTTATAAATTATAATAAAAAATAAGAATCTAAATTTTTTTTTATTTCTTCTTTACTGTTAAACATCATTAAATCAATAATTGATAAATTAGGAATAAATTCGCTTTTAAATTGCTTATAACTTATTGCACTTGACTGTAAAAATTTCAATTGGATTCCTTTAGAATTAAAATCATCTTTAGAATATAAATCTTTTCCCCCAATTGAATTATAATACTCTGTAGCTTTTAAAATATTACATATTTCAATAACTTTGTCTTGACCTTTTAAAGAATTATTTTTATTTATACTAGATGACATAATAAATTCTGTGTTAATTTCTAAATACTCTGCTATTTTTTTTATTGAATTTTCTAGATATAAAGATAATATTTCATTATTATAATAAACAACTTCTTCTATAATAGGAAAAACAACATTAAAAAAAGGAGCTTTTTTATAAGAAAACTCAATTGTTTTCAGTAATTTTTTTTTCCATAATTCATCATTAGAAACATAAACTTCATTTATAAGTTTATTTGGACTTGCACCATTCATCTTAACATTGATAGCATGTGACTTACCATCCATCAAAATACAATTTCTATTAATCCAACCACCCTTGATATAATTTACATCATCATAAATAACATATTTATCAACAACATTCATAAGTTGCCAATATCCTACATAAGGGAAAAAATAAGGTTGCATGATTCCTATTTTCATTATATTACCTCTCTAAATCTTTTTTTTCATCAATTGCTTAATGATATTCAATAGATAATTATAACTTTCTAATTTAAAAACTTTTGCTAAAATAATATATATAATAATTCCACTTATAATTTGTAACAATAGTATTAACCACGATTCTAAAATTAAAAAGTTGTATAAATAGATTATTCCACCCATAATAAGCGATATGGTTAAAGATGGTGTTAAATCCTTCCACTGCTCTAAATAACTATAGTTTAATAGTTTTTTATTTGGATAAGCGTTTATAAAAGTTGAAACAACACTACTTAATGCACTTCCCATAGCCATATAAATAACTCCAAAAGGAATACTTATAAATAAAATAATTAATCCAACTATTTTTTTTATTATTTCTAACTTTAAAAAAATGTCACTTCGTCCCATGGCATTTATAGCTTGTAAATTTGCTGTATGTATAGGCATCAAAGCATATGAAAAGCAAAAAATTTGTAAAAAAGGAACTGCTGGTAACCATTTTTCTTTTAAAACAATAGTAACTAATGATTCTGCAACAACAGCCATACCTATCATCATCGGAAACAAAAGAAATGAGCTAGACTTTATAGCACGCCTCATTATTTCTTTTGCTCTAACCTTATTATCTTGATAACTGGATAATGTAGGCAACATAACTGACTGTATAGACCCGTCTATATTGGTAACAATAAGTTTAGGAAACTGTTCTCCTCTATTGTAATAAGCCAACGTAGACTTAGTGTATACTTTACCAATAATTAAAGTTCTTAAATCCATATATAAAACATTAATAATTTGTGAAATTAAAAGTTTTGAACCAAATGAAAATAATCCCTTAACTTTTTGGAATGAGAAAACAAATTTTGGTCTCCATTTTACACTAAACCACATAATTATACATATAGAAACTTGATTAGATAACTGCTGAATAACTAACGCCCAAACACCTAAATCTCTATACGCTGCAGTTACACCTAAAATTCCAGATATAATTATTGCACCTAAACTGCTTCTAAAAAGCTTTTTAAACAACATATTTTTTGAAACATAGGCATTTTGTATTGAATTAAATGCACCAGTAAACAAAGTCAATGATAAAACTCTTAAAACAGGAGTTAAAATTTCATCATCATAAAAATTAGAAACTAAAGGTGCAAAAATAAATATAACAACATAAAGAATAACCGCTATTCCTAAACTCAAGAAAAAAATAGATGAAAAATCAACTTCATCAGCATCTTTTTTTTGTATTAATGCTGTATTAAACCCACTCTGAACAAAAACCTGTGCTAAAGTAATGAAAACCATAACTATAGCAATTGTTCCAAATTGTTCAGGCACCAGTAACCGTGCTAATACAATTTGCACGATAAATTGTATTCCTTGAGTTCCACCCCTCTCTAACAACTTCCAAAACAATGATGAAATTACTTCTTTTTTATTATATTTTAAATTGTTCAATTGACACACCTATTTCTATTATTATACTTGCAAATTTACTTTTTTATTTTATTAAAGGAGATAACAAATAAACCAATCAAAGCTCTAAAAAAAAGAACTTTATTCTTTTCTATTTTCCAAATGTTTTTTAAAATATCTTTATTTATTTTATTATTATTTTTTACTACATAAATTAAAGCTGAGATTATTACATTTTTTTTTGCATTATCCATATTTAATTTAGTTTTATTAATTAAATACGCAAAATCCTCAAGAGAAATTAATGATTCATAGTTAAAAAGATTTATATTTTTATTATATGTTTTAGCCGTCCAACTATCTCCTTCGTTAAAAACAACTCTATGTGCAGACATAAAATCAGGTAAGAACTTAGCTTTACCATAGAGTAAATTTAATAATTGAGATTTTTTGTCTCCATTTGCAATACAGTTAAAATAGTTTTCCTTTAAACTTTCACTTAACCTATTAAAATTGTTTCTACATAAAATAGATGCGGTTTGTGAAAACATATGACCATTTTCAAAATCACTTAGCAAAAAATCTCCTTCTTTTTTTACTGGATATATTTCATTTTTAAATGTACCATCTAATTTAGTACCATTTTGATCCACTATAATTACATTGTGTGCTACCATAGAATAATCTTGATTTTTATCTAAAAAGTCAACTTGTTTTTGAAGTTTATGTTCATCAAGCCAGTAATCATCACCTTCTAAAGCAGCCGTATACTCACCTTTTAACCTTAGTCTTAAATTTTTAACATTTTGCTTCATACCCAAATTTTCTTTATTGTAATTAACTTTTATAATATCAGGATGTAACATTCTATATTTCTCAATTATCTCTCTTGATTTATCAGTTGAGCAATCTTCATAAATTAATACTTCATATTTGAAATTTACTTTTTGCATCAAAATACTTTCTATTGCTTGTGCAATATATTTCTCATGGTTATAAACTAACATTCCTATACTTAATTTCAAATTATTCATTTCAAACCTCTTAACCTTAGTATTGATTAAATTGAATATTTTGTTTATCTTTTTCACTTAATAAAACTTCTTCAATAGACTCTAGAGGCCATTTAATATCTATATCCTTATCGTCCCACATTATACCCAATTCATCTGTAGGATCATATAATCTAGTACATTTATAAACAAAAGTTGCCGTTTCAGACAACACAAGAAATCCATGTGCAAAACCCTCAGGCACATAAAACTGTTTTTTATTTTCCGAACTCAATATAACAGATTTCCATTTCCCATATGTTTTACTTTCTTTTCTTAGGTCAACAGCAACATCAAAAACTTCACCATCTATTACTCTTACTAACTTACCCTGTGGATTATTTTTTTGCATATGCAAACCACGTAATACACCTTTTTTGGATTTTGACTCATTATCCTGTACAAATTTCATATCTAATCCAGCTTCTGAAAACTCTGAAGAATTATATGTCTCCATAAAATACCCTCTATCATCTCCAAAAACTGTAGATTCAATTATCAATAAATCCTTTATATCTGTTTCTATAAATTTAAATTTACCCATTTATGCCCATCCTTGTTTATTGGAATACATTTTTTTATAGTAATTTTGATAATCACCACTTATAATATTTTCCCACCATTTTCTATTTTCCAAATACCACTTTATTGTCTTCTTTATACCATCTTCAAATTTTGTAGCTGGTAGCCAACCTAATTCACTATGAATTTTAGTTGGATCTATTGCATATCTCATATCATGTCCAGCTCTATCTTTTACAAATGTAATTAAATCTTCAGTTTTACCAAGTTCTTTAATAATTATTTTTACAATATCTATATTTTTCATTTCATTGTGTCCACCAACATTATACACTTCTCCTACTTTTCCGTTATGTATAATTAAATCAATAGCTGAACAATGATCCTCTACATATAGCCAATCTCTAACATTAATCCCCTCACCATATACAGGTAAAGGTTTATCATTTAAAGCATTTGCAATCATTAGAGGAATTAACTTTTCTGGAAAATGATATTGTCCATAATTATTTGAACATCTTGAAATAGAAATAGGAACTTTAAAAGTTCTATGATATGCTTGAACTAGTAAATCTGCACTTGCCTTTGATGCAGAATATGGACTAGATGTATGTATAGGGGTGTTTTCAGTAAAAAATAAATCAGGTCTATCCAAAGGTAAATCTCCATAAACCTCATCAGTAGAAACTTGATGATATCTTTTTACACCATATTTTCTAGAAGCGTCCAATAAAATTTGTGTTCCTAAAATATTTGTCTTCAAAAATATACCTGGATCTTCAATAGATCTATCTACATGAGACTCTGCAGCAAAATTTACTATTATATCAGGTTTTTCTTCTTCAAATAATTTGAAAACGGAATCCCTATCTGTTATGTCTGCTTTTACAAAACTAAAATTTTGATTATCCATTACTGACTCAAGTGTTTCAAGATTCCCAGCATAAGTTAAAGAATCTAAGCATACTATTCTATAATTATTATACTTTTTTAGCATATAATGAACAAAATTACCACCTATAAAACCTGCTCCACCTGTTACGATTATTGTCATACTATACCTCCAAATTTTCTAAATAATTTTCTAAAGCATCTTCCCAATTACGCATTTCATCTCCAACAGTACATCTTAACATCATATTATCTAAAGATGACAGTACCGGTCTTTTTGCTGGTCTAGGAAACTCTGAAGTTGAACAAGGGAGTATTTTACAATTAATTCTTGAAAATTCAACTATTTTACATGCAAAATCATACCATGAACATTCACCATTTCCAGTACAATGATATATTCCAAATTGATCTGTAATCATTGCCTTTATAACATGATGAACTAAATCAATACAGTTTGTAGGATTTCCTCTTTGATCATTAACGACTTTTAACTCACCTTTTTCTTTTGCAAGCTTAATAATAGTTTTAACAAAATTATTTCCAAAATAGCCATACAACCATGATGTTCTAAAAATAAAATACTTATTTGAAAATTCTTTTACATAATTTTCACCTAAATATTTTGTTTTTCCATATATACTTTGTGGGTTACATATATCCCATTCTGTATATGGTTCTAAAGAATCACCAGAGAAAACGTAATCCGTAGATATATGTACCAGCTTGAAATTATATGTCGAGGACATTATAGCCAGATTTCGAGGTCCTAAAGCATTTACACGAAAAGCGATTTCCTTTTCAGTTTCACAAGCATCAACATTTGTATACGCAGCACAATTAATAACAATGTCAAAATTATTTTTTTTAAAATATTCAGATGTTGCTGATATATCTGTTATATCCAACTCGTCAACATCAACTTCAAAAATAATTGCATTTTCTAAAACAGAATCAATATTACCTAATTCTGTTTTACCTAATTTCAAAGTCTTAGAAAACTGTGTGCCTAACTGCCCTTTTGACCCAATAAGTAAAATTCTCATTATATTATTTTCCCTTCAGCAACTTTCTTCAAATGTAATCCATAAGTTGACTTGCCATATTTTTCTGATATACTGAGTAATTTATCTTTGTCTATCCAACCATTTCTATATGCAATTTCTTCTATTGCTGATATTTTTATGCCTTGTCTCTGTTCAATCATACGAACAAAATCGGCAGTGTCAATTAAACTATCCATAGTTCCAGTGTCGAACCAAGCAAACCCTCTTCTTAATAATTTTACATCTAAATTACCTTCATTTAAATACAATCTGTTTAAATCAGTAATTTCTAATTCACCTCTAGCAGATGGTTGCAAATTTTTTGCGTATTCTAAAACTTTGTTATTATAAAAATACAATCCAGTAATGGCATAATTTGATTTTGGTTCGGATGGTTTTTCTTCAACAGAAATAACTTTTTCATTTTTATCAAACTCAACTATTCCAAAACGCTCTGGGTCTTCTACATAATAACCGAATACACTTGCACGATTATTTTCCTCTGCATTTTTTACTGCCGATTTAAGAATTGAAGATAATCCGTTTCCATAAAAAATATTATCCCCAAGAATCATTGCACAACTATCAGAACCAATAAATTCTTCACCCAAGATAAAAGCCTGAGCAAGACCATCTGGCGACGGTTGAACTTTGTAGGAAAGTTTAATTCCAAAATCAGAACCATCACCTAATAGTTTTTCGAAATTTGGCAAATCTGTAGGTGTTGAAATGATAAGAATTTCTTTTATACCTGCAAGCATTAAAATGGACAACGGATAATAAATCATAGGCTTGTCGTAAACTGGTAGTAGTTGTTTGCTGGTTATCATTGTTAATGGATATAATCTTGTTCCTGATCCTCCAGCTAAAATAATTCCTTTCATTATAAACCTCCTATTTATTACTATTTGAAAATTTTTTCTAATAATTCATACTTATTAAATCTTAAAATTAATAACATTAACTTTTTCCTTTTTCCTGTTACATTAAATAAATCAGCATATTTAATTGAATTTATGTATACTTCTTTTTTTAATAATTTTTTTAAAAATTCTGTTCTTTCTTCTATATTCATTTTATTCCCTGAATTATAGAAAAAAAGTTTCATATACTCATATATGAAACTTATTACACCAACATAATAAGAATCTAAAAAATTTTTACTTTTAAAATGAGATTTTTTTATATGTTCATACATTTCATCAGAAACTAATTCCAGATAATTTATAATTTTGGGATTAAATTTCTTACATATAGAATCATTATTTAAATTATAAATATATCCAATAAAATCCAAATGTGAAACATTCCTTGACCTACATAAAGCATTCATCATAAAAATTCTATCCTGACTTTTTATTAATCTACTATCAAAAAACAAATTATTTTCCACCAAAAAACTTTTTTTAAATACTTTTCCCCAAGGAGAACCTACACAAGTATTTTTTAAAATTTCTCTTTGGGATATAACACTTCTTTCTAATTTGGTTATTTCAGATTTTTTAAAATTACTAAATTTCATTTTATTATATATGTTTTTTTCGTTGACAGAAAATTTAAAACCAAAAATTAAAATATCAGAAAAAGTTTTTTTAACATATGAATAAACTATTTCACATGCATTAAATTCAATCCAATCATCCGCATCAACAAACATTATATATTCACCTTTTGAATTTAGAATACCATTATTTCTTGCTACTGAAACACCTTGATTTTTTTGATGAATAACTTCTATACGTTTATCAATTTTAGAATACTTATCACATACCGCACCTGACGAATCGGATGACCCATCATTAACTAAAATTATTTGAATTTCCTTTAAAGTTTGGCTAATCAAACTATCAATACATTTACTTAGATATAAAGGATTAATATTGTAAACTGGAATTACTATTGAAATTTTAATCATACCCACTACTCTCCTTTTTGGATAAAACAATTATTAAAGAAATGAAATATGCAAAAAAGAAATATACAGAAATCTCTTCTGTAACTTGAATTACAATATCATCAATTAAAATTAAGCAAATTACTGAATATCCTAAATTAAACATTTTACGTTTAGGTTCATCAACTTTTTGATAGCATAAAGTAGTTTTTTTTATTATTTTAAACAAAAATAAATAATATAAGCTTGCTCCTAATATTCCTAACTCCACTATTCTCTTAAGTACGCCACTTTCTGTAACACCAATAGTAGTTGATGAGTATGAGCCAGTAGAAGAAACTCCTATTCCAAATATCATATTATCTTTTATTATATTAATGATTCTTTCCCAAATTGCTAGTCTTCCGACATTTCCAGCATCATTCTTCCAATTAAATATATTTTGAATTCTATATAAAAAACTATATACTATTTCATTTGTAATTTTATCTAAATTCAAACTATTAATAAATAAAAATATCAATAACATTAATATAACTACACCAAATAATAACTTGTATTTCTTTATACGTTTTTCTAAAATATAAAAAAGTACAAGTGCAATTATCGCTGAAACAAGTGGACCTCTACTAAAAGTAGTCAAAATTGCACCAATATTTAATAATGAAATTATTAAATATATTTTTTTTCTACTAATTATAAAACAATATATACTTATAATAAATAAAATCCCTAATATTGCACCATGAGATAAATATGAACGTGAAAATAAAGACACCCTGTATGTCAAAACATTATTTACTAACGTGCCTCTAAAATCACCAGTTATCAGGGATTTTTTCAATATAAATTCATAAATAGATAATATTGATATAATCAAACTATAAAAAGATATAAATTTAAACTGACTATTCAATGTATCAATATTTATATATTTCAAAAAATAAACATAAGCTAAAATTATAAATGAATAAAAAATATATTCATAGATTCCTCTGTTTAGTCTTGTTAAATTATTAAAATATAAACCATTAAAAATAATATACGTCCAAAATATCACCAATATAATTACTATTTTATTTTTATTAAATTTAAATAAAAATTCATTTACAAAGAAAAAAAAAGTACCAGCAAGTATAATCAACAATGATAAATATTCAACATAATCTGAAAAAATATAATCAAATAACATTTTTGACGAAAAATAAACAATACTCATGATGCTAATCATTAAATTCAAATAGTTAGCATTTAATTTAACTTTATTATGAATAATACTATCACAATTACCCATTTGATTACTCCTTTAATTTTAAATAAATATAAAATGCTCAAAACATTTTATATTTTACTATAATAATCTAAATAAGCCTCAAAAAAATTATCTAAACTAAATTTTTTTAAATATGTAGAATATGCATTTTGTCCTAAAATAACTAATTTGTCTTTATCCAAATAAAGTTTCTCTATTTTATTGGCGATTGAATCCGGATTCATATTGTCAGCCAAAAATCCATTATACTCATTTGTTATTACTTCTCTTGTACCATCAATATCCGTTCCTATGACTGGTTTTTTAACTGAGAAAGCCTCCATTGGAGTCAAAGGCAATCCTTCGTAAACAGACGTTAATACAAGTACATCTGATTGAGAAATTACATTCTTAATATCTTGTCTAAATCCTAAAAAAGTAATGTCTTGATTTAGTTTTTTTGAATTCACCAAATTCACCATCTCACTTTTTAATGGACCATCTCCAACAATAAAGAAAGAAATATTATAATTCTTTTTTATTAATATTTCAGCTGCATCAATAAAATAATTAATTCCCTTTTGAGGATGAAGTCTAGATGCATTCATAACAATAAAATCACCATTTGATTTTTTTTCTTTAATTTCATTTATTTCTTTATAAATCCCATCATATTGATCTACTGCATTATTTATAGTAGTTATTTTATTTTGAGAAATTTTAAAAAAATTTACAACATTGTTTTTTGCTTGTACTCCGTCCGCGATTATATTAACATTTTTAAGTATGAAATGTGTTGATTTTGGTCTATCAGAATATATTGTATGATTATTATAAATAATTTTTATATTTTGAAATTTTGAAATTATTTTTGCATAAAATACTGCCATTCGGTGATGGCAATGAATAACATTTATTGAATTGGATTTTACAATAGTATTAAGTATTTTTATTATTTTTACTACTTCTTTAAAGTTTTTGGTACTTAAATCTGGAATAAGAAAATGTTCAACATCTAAATTTAAAAGTTTTTCAACATATATTCCTCCAGCTGAAGCAACTTTAATTTTTTCAAAATTACTTTTAGTCAATTTGCATAATTGATAAATAATTTTTTGAACTCCTCCATATCCTAAATTATTTGTAATATGTAATATTTTAATTTCAGACAGTTTCATTTTAAACCATACCTCTTAAATTAATATTTTGTCAAATTATGCCTAGAAAAACGCGCAGCTTAAATGATTTTAATCCTCTTTTATTTGTAGAAATAGTTAAAGGATTATTTAAAATTTTCATTCTGCAAATAAAACTTTTTTTACACCTTAATAATGTCTTAAGATAGTCTATGGTGATTTCATCCATGTTATTGAAATTGTCTTTTAATATATGAAAAGAAAATTTTGAAATAGAATTTATATTATTACGTCCAAACCATAGATTAATTGTACTCAATATTTTTTTAATAATATTCTTTCCTTGTTTTGCGACAACATTATTTTCATGGACACGATAACTAAAATAAGGTTTACTATCATAAATTATCTTTCCAATACTTAATATATATATCATTAAAACTATATCATGCATAGGAATATATTCTATTTCTTTATTACGTATGTAGTTTATCACTTTCTTATTAAAAACCATAGAACATCCTTGTGCACTTCCACAAATAAGTTGTGAAGGTATAGTTAGTATAGGATTTTCCTTCCGTAATTGTTCATTAACAACTACACCATTTTTATCAATAATTCTACAATTTGAAAACCAAATTGTAGGTTCATCATTATTCTTAATTTCTTGTAAAGCAGTTTCTAATTTATCATTATCCCATACATCATCTTGATCTATAAATGCATAAAAATCAGCTTCTGGAGCATTTAATATTAATTTCCAAAAACTTTTTGAAGCTCCTAATGATTGGCTATCATGTATATAGCTTATGTTTAAACTCTTTTCCCATTTATTCAAAATAATTTTTGTTGAATCTACACTTCCATCATCTCTGACAAATAATTCAATGTTATTTGCTGTTTTTTGCTTATAAATACTTTCTAGTTGTGCATCTAAATATTTTTCTCCATTATAAGTAGAAAGTAATATTACTATTTTTTTCATAATTTCTCCTTGATACCTATTTTATCATTAATTTTTAATAATTTGTATTAAAAAAATCAGCAGTTCTTTTAATACCTTCTTGAAGTGAAATAGGATTTAAAGGTCCAAAAATTTCTTCATAACGTGATATATTTAAATAGTTTATAGGTACATCTACTTTACGTGCTGGTTGATAAGTTATATTTAAGTCAATGCTTAAGGTTTTTTTAATAATATTTAAAACATCTTTTATACTTGTACCATATCCAATGCCCAAATTAAATAGATTATACTTTCCATCATCATTTGCAATTTTAATAATACCTTTTATTACATCATCTATATATATAAAATCTCTAACTATATCACCATCTCCATACACAACAATTTCTTGTTTTTGTAATGCCTTATAGGTAAATGTTGTAACAGCACCTAGTACACCATTAGGTCTTTGATATGGTCCATATGGATTTGATAGTCTAATGATTTTATATTTTAAACCATGTATATAGTTATACAAATAAATTAGTTTTTCAATAGTTACTTTCTGGACACCGTAAGAATTAATAGGATTTGTTTCCATTTCTTCACTCAAAGGGCAGTTATTTTGATTCCCATAAACAGTCCCTCCTGATGAAATAAAAATTAACTTTTTTATTTCAAAATTGACACAAGACTCAAGTAGTTTTGATGTGAAGGTTATATCAGGAAAAATTTCTTTATCAATTAATCTATTAGAATTAGAAGGAATAGTATTACTAACTAAATGGTAAACTATATCTTTACCATTTAATAAATTATAAAAATCAAATGATTCATCAAAATTAGACTCCTTAAATAATACATTTGGAAAGTTCATAGACTTAATTTTCAAAAAAAAATGCATACTCTTATCTACAAGAGTAATAGTATTTTTTAAGTCCTTAGCTAATTCGATTACTAAGTTTGTGCCAATAAAACCTGCAGCACCTAATAAAATAATATTCATTTTTAACCCCTTTAATTAACGAGTAATAATTTTTTTACATGATTTCTATATCATTTAAAAATAACTCTATTTTACTTATTATATTATGAGTATTAGATACATAAACATTATAATTTTCTTTTTTAATTTTAATTAATTTTTCATTTAACTTCTCTAATTCATAACATGCTTCAATGAAACCCATACTAAAAAATTGTTCAATTATCTGCAGTTGATGATCATCAACATGTTCATTATACTTTGACAATCTTGGAACAGCAATTACTTTTTTATTTTTTTTTAACGCACCAACTATTGCACCTGTACCACCATGAGTAATAACAATAGATGACTTTTCAATTACATCAATAAATTCTTGTCTATCTAAAAATGGTTTATATTTGTAATTTTGAGGTTTATAATCACTATAGCCGATTTGAGCAAAAACTTCATCAAATATTTCGTTTTTCCCTATAATTTCATCTATGGCTTTTAACAATCTATTAAACTGAAATTTTTGCGAACCTAAAGTAATAAAAATCATCATTTTCTCTCCACATCAATATATACCACCAAAAAATAAAGCATTTGGATAATATTTTTTCAAGCTTTCCCATTGTATAAAAAACAGGTCAGCATATTTATACATTATTTTCCCAGTTTCTGTAGGAGAAGTTATTTTTGCAAAAGACTCAATAAAAATTAATTTTTTTCTAAATATTTTTGCTATTAAACAAATGGGTACTGTTGCCAAGGCTCCTGTACAGATTATAGCATCTGGTTTTTCTTTTGCAAAAATAAAAAATGAACAAACAAAATTAAAAAATAATTTTATTAAAAATAACCCTTCTGTTCTATTTATTTGATGAACAAAATAACTTTTCATATCTTTTTTTTCAGAATTGTATTTAGTTTTTTCTGTTAATATAAAAGCATCATATTTTTTTGCTAAAGGCATCAACATCATTATTTGTTCATAATGTCCTCCAGAAGATGCTGCAAAACATATTTTTGTTTTTTTGTTTTTTTGTTTTTTCATAGATATTACCTTTATAACTTAATACTTATGCTGCTCCATCCATTCTACAGACTGCAACAGCAGTTTTTAATATAATTTTTGCATCAACCCATAAATTTTGTTGTCTTATATATTTTATGTCCATATTAACCCAGTCTTCGAAAGTTAATTTACTTCTACCACTACATTGCCAAAAACAAGTTAATCCCCCTTTAACTAATAACCTGTTCATTTGGTATGGTGTATATCCAACTACTTCTCTTGGTAATGGTGGCCGTGGTCCTACAATAGTCATATCACCCATAAGTATGTTAAAAAGTTGTGGCAACTCATCTATTGAAGTTTTTCTTATAAATTTACCTATTTTCGTAATACGTGGATCGCTTTTCATTTTAAAAGCTAATCCATCTTGTTCGTTGTGCTTAACTAAGTCCTTTATTTTTTCTTCTGCATCCATACACATAGAACGAAACTTATACATCTTAAATGATTTTCCGTTTTTTGTGAATCGGACTTGTGAAAAAATCGGACTACCTTTATCATCAACGTAAATTAAAATTGCAATTATTATCATCAATGGTGCAAGAACTATGATAGACCAAAGGGATAATATAATATCAAAAAACCTTTTAAAGAATAAATATATATATCCTCCATTTGCTTTTACAGTTTGGTCTGAAGATTTTAAAGATTCTCTTACACCCATTTCTAGTTTTTCAATACCTGTTTCATCAAATACAATAGTATGATAAGATAAAGTCATAAAACTCCCCCATTAAATTTTTTTATAAAACACTAAGAATGTTTTTATTATGTTTAGAAAAAATCTAGTTGTTAAATAAAATAAAACTTATTTAACCCTAATTCATCAAAATAAGGACTAAACAAGATATGGATTATATGAATAAAAACATTTAAAATATGTGACCTCCTTTTTTGAATATATTATAACTCTCTCCGTTTTATCTTAATAAATTATATCATTATTATTTAAAAATGTAAAGTATAAACTAAAAATTTGAGTAATTAATAAAAAACTTTTTATAAAATAGCGTTATTTTTTAGTAATATAGCAACATGTTAATTCTGTAACTAATATTTATTTGAATTTATAGTTAAAATATATAAATATTTTTTAATTAAATATTTGAAAAAATATACTTGACAAAAAATCATTTGTTCATTTTTACAGTAAATATGAACAAATGATTTTAATTTATATTTTAATTTTTTTCAAAAATAACCATACAACGTTTTTTATAACATGCAACAGCATATTTAAAAATAGTCTTCATGCCATTTTCAATTAATTTTTCAGCATATCTTTTTTCTTCAATTTGCTTAAATGCGTTTTTGCAAGCTAGTTCTAAATTTTCACTTTCGCCATATTTAACTTCTATAACTATACCTATGGACTCTTCATCTACTTCAACTAAAATATCACTATACCCATCTCCAGACTCTGCGTTAGATAAAATAACCCATTCTTCCATGTGGCTAAGCATGCCCAATAAAATACCATGATAAAAGTTTTCTTTTTTATCTTTTTTCACATAGGTATCTCTAATACTTATAGTTTGACGTAAATAAGCTTGAAAATTCGCTTCAATAAATTCAGTATCCCCTTTTATAAAAGCTCTACAAAAAGAATCTAGTCTATTGGGTTCTTTGCGAATAGCATCGTTAAACCACTCATAGATTTGATTTTTAAAGATTTTTCTAATCTCAAGGGAAACTTTCCCATATATTCTTTACATAATTCATTTTCTTTTGATATGTTTAAACCATCAAATAAAGAAGAGTCTCGTCCAATTTCAAAAAAATTCTGCATCATATCCATATTCAACGATTTCCCAAATCTTCTAGGGCGTGTAAATAAATTCACTTCACCCCAATTTTCAAGCAGGTCTTTTATGAGTAAAGTTTTATCAACATAATAAAAATTTTGTTTGCGTAACTTTTCAAAGTTTTCAATGCCTATAGGTAGTTTTAGCTTTTTAAACAAATATCTCACTTCCTTATCATAAAAGAGATTATACCGAAGGTCCAGGGCGACCGGACAATGTCGTCAACTTAAGTAAATTGCTGAGGCAATTTATGAGGCTCAGACTCAAACTCCGCTTCTTTTTCTATCGCAAAAAGAAGCAAAAAAGCTCTTAAAGCATAAAGGTTTCGCTTTCTGCGGAAAGCGACCAAGGGCGTTGTCCTTTGGAAACCTACGATTTTTTGAAAAAAATCGAGTAAAACTTTAATTTCTTTTACTAAGTCGACGACATTGATTGTTCACCTTGTACCTTCGGAATATTGTATATAATTAAATTTAACTTATTTACTCCTTAATACAAACAATTTTTTGAGATGATATATCTGAGTAAAGAACTGTTCCTTTTACCTCTATAACTTTTATAACATCTTCATACCCTGAAATGGATGGTAATAATTCTTTAATTATATTTTCTTTTTTATATACGAAATCAAGGTTTAAACTCGTATCGCTACCACCTTCAAAAATAGCAACATAAAAAATACCCGTTTCAACTAGATCTTGAAAGAAATGACTTCCATACGAAAGTTCTGGCATAAGCCCTTTGTCTTTATATGATACCTCACATATTGCAATCATATTACTTAGTTCAGTAAATTTTACAGGTACACCTAATGAAGCTGTTGTAGTCCCCCATCTTCCTGGTCCAATCAAAAATGTATTTTTATTTTTAAGCTTTGAATTTAATTGCCCAACTATGCTTGCAACGCTGTATTTTTCTTGTTCCGTCCTTGATAAATATGCTTCTGGGTCAATAAAAACTATAAAATCTATTGGTAACCTCACATTCCCTCCCATAAAATTACCTTTTGAATAAAATAAATAATCTTTTGAATCATCTATTTTAGGCATACTTATACTTTTCCCTAATCCTCTAGTTTGAAGTGGCCTACACTGTAAAATATTTATTTTAAAATTTCCTTCTTGAGAAAAATTCACTGTAAACTCCATGTCAACTGGATAATCATATGCTTTTGAAGTAGTTGATAAAATAAGCTTCATTAATTCCGCAAACTTAGTTTCTTTCAAAAGCTTTTTAAAGTCTAAAATATATGCAGCAGACATGTCCTTGTATCCAAGTAACTTCAATCTATCATAGCTTGAACTGTCTATACTCATAAATAAGTCTTTATCTGTTTTTATACCATTTTTAATTATATCTATAAAGTTTTTACTCATAATTTCATTTTCTGATATACTAAGTACATCCATATTATGCTGTGAAAATTTCTTTTTTTCATCTGCATACATTAAAGCTTCTCTAAGTGGCTTATCAAGGGTAACTATTTTTACATGATCCCCTATAACCCTATCTACAGCCCTTGTACCAAGCCCAAATACTAATCTTAACATTCCTGCATTCATATCTATTTCGTTGTCATATACGTATAAATTAGACGAATTTGCAACTCCCGCAAGATGGGGGAAGTAATATTGACCATGATAATCGCCAGATACTCTCTGTACAAGTATGGCCATTTGCTCATCTTTATCCCATAAACCACGATTCATTCTATATGCAAGTGCATCCTCGTTCATAGTACTTGCATATACCTTTTTTACAGCTTGTTCAAATGCATCATAACGTTCTTGGGGTGTGCCTTGATTTACACAAAAAACACTATCATATTTGCCTGCAAATGCGTTTCCAAAATTATCTTCGAGTAGCGAGCTAGAACGTACTATTATTGGAGATTGCCCAAAATGCTCCAGCACATTCATAAACTGACTTTGTATATTATCTGGGAATATACCATGTAAAAGTTTTTCTTTTAATTCAGAAGAATATTCGAAATAACCATTTTCGGTTTTTTGCTTCATTCTAAGCTTCCACCAGTCATTTTGAACAATATAAGTATAAAATATATCTGAACCTAAATAATATGAATCATGATGTTCCCAATGGCCTGCAAAACTACTTGATTCTTCGTACATGACTATTTTTCTGGCTATAAGCATTCCCACACTTTTACCACCTATGTAACCAGTTCCTACTACTTTTGAGGCTATTTTCACCAAATCTCCAAGAGTAAAGTATTTGCAACATAGATCATACATTTTAGATTCTTCCTTGCACAAAAGAAGTTTTATTAGGATTATTTTCTGTTCTTCTTTTTCAGTTTCATTTTCTGAATTTAAGTATTTTGCCGCTTTTGAAACTTTGTTTTCCCAATAATCCATTCTATCCCTATTCCAAATACTTAAATTTGAAAACAACTCAGAAGACTCTGCACTTCCAGATATACATACTGCTTCATCTTCTTTTATCAAATGAGGAAGGAACATGAGTGGTGAATATCTATTCCATACTTTAAGAGGATGAATATAATAATTACTTTCTATTAAATACATATCAATAAGCAATTGTGTTGTTTCTCTTATACGTGCAATAGTATCATAGTTTAAAACGTTTCTCATCAGTGCAAAATAAGCTATGGTTTCTAGTTCAAAAAGATATGGACAAGTTACTTTAAAAAAGTTTCCTATCATTAGATCTGAATTCCAAAATTCTAACAATTCAGTAAGACAGTCAAATACATAAAAAGTCCTATATCCTTCAACTGTAATTATATTATGAATTTTTGCAGTAAAATCTTCAAACCCTTTTTCTGCATCTAAATCATATAAAACAATACCCTCCATATCTTCGATAACTGGCTTATGCTTTCCAAACCTAATATAAACAATGTGCCTTTCGTCTTGTTTTGCTTGTTTGACAAAAGCCTCACACATGTGTATATACTCATCTATAGAACCTACTTGCCATACCACGTTATCACCTAATCGAAGCATATCTAGTACATTGTCAACGCTTTTTATACCTGTACTAACTATTTTGGAAATACTCAACATTAAAATTCCTCCCTTAACGATAAAATTATTTTACTATTCAGCCACCCGACCGGACAATGTATACCACGAAGGTCCAGGGCGACCGGAAAGCCCGGTCGACTCCGCAAGAGTCGAAACCCCCTGCGAATGCTTTAAACTTCACTTTTTAGAGTCTTCTATAGCATAAAGATGTATATTCCGAAGGTCCAGGGCGACCAGAAAGCCCGGTCGACTCCGCAGAGTCGAAACCCCTGCAAAAACTTAAAACTAACTTTTTAGAGTCTAAATAATTATGAAAATTATTTAAAAAAAAGAGGCACAGCAATAAAACTGTACCTCTTTGTAGTAGTAATAAAAAATTTTAGTATGAAACGCCTTGCCATTTCATAGCGTCTGCTACTTTCAAGAAACCTGCAATGTTTGCACCTACTACAAGATTTCCTTCTGCTCCATATTCTTTTGAAGCATTGTAAGCATTATGGAATATATCTATCATAATTTGTTTTAATTTTGCATCAACTTCTTCAAATGTCCAGCTGTATCTCATTGAGTTTTGTGACATTTCAAGTCCTGAAGTCGCAACTCCACCTGCATTTGCAGCTTTTGCTGGTCCAAACAATACGCCAGCAGCAAGGAATTTTTCAATTGCTTCTGGAGTTGAAGGCATGTTTGCACCTTCTGCGACAGCTATAACACCATTGTCTATTAACATTTGTGCTTCTTCACCATTTAATTCATTTTGTGTTGCACATGGAAGAGCTATGTCACATTTGATTGACCAGATACCACGACAATTTTCAGTGTAAGTAGCACCTGAAACTCTATTTACATATTCTGAAATTCTAGCACGTTCTACTTCTTTTAACTGCTTAACTACATCTAAGTTAATACCATTTGGATCATATATATATCCATTTGAATCAGAAAGAGCAACTACTTTTCCGCCCATTTCTGTAGCTTTTTCTGTAGCATATATAGCAACGTTACCAGAACCGGAAATAACTACTGTTTTTCCTTTGAAACTATCATTTTTCATTGTTTTTAACATTTCTTCTGTGAAGTAACATGTACCATAACCTGTTGCTTCAGTTCTTGCAAGTGAACCACCGTATGTTAAACCTTTACCTGTTAATACCCCTGTAAATTCGTTACGCAATCTTTTGTATTGACCAAACATAAAGCCAATTTCTCTTCCGCCTACACCAATATCTCCAGCTGGAACGTCAGTGTCTGCACCAATGTGTTTTGAAAGTTCAGTCATAAAGCTTTGGCAAAAACGCATTACTTCATTATCTGATTTTCCTTTTGGATCAAAGTCAGAACCACCTTTACCGCCACCCATTGGTAGACCAGTTAAGCTGTTTTTGAAAATTTGTTCAAAACCTAAAAACTTGATTACAGATGCACATACTGAAGGATGGAATCTTAAACCACCTTTGTATGGACCAATTGCAGAGTTAAATTGTACTCTAAACCCTCTGTTTACTTGTACATTTCCTGCATCATCAACCCAAGATACTCTGAATTGAATAGCTCTTTCTGGTTCAACGATTCTATCGATAACACCAGTTTTGATTATTTCAGGGTTTTTTTCTACTACAGGCTCAAATGATTCCAATACTTCTTTTACTGCCTGTATAAATTCAGGTTCTCCGTTGTTTCTTTGACAAACTTTATCAAAGATTTTTTGTAAATATTCACTTTTAAACGCCATTGTTTAAAGCCTCCTAAAAATTTTTAATTGGGTACTTGCATTTTTTAATTATACTACTTTTTTTTATGTTTTTCAAGCATTTTTTCTTATAAAATTAATTTTTTTTTAACAATAGTTAATAAAAGAAACCTTTTGACTTAAAATCAAAAGGTTTCTTGTTATTATTCAAAATTTGCTTGTATAGACATTACCTCTGAAAGAGTTATAGTTATAGTTCCTGATGTTTGTCCATTTGACCAGCCTGTAAATCTTGCACCATTTTTAGGACTTGCTTTCAAGGTTATAGGGTAGTCAGTGAAATATTTCCCTTTAAAACTTCCGTTTGATAAATTCGGTTTTGTAGTATTTACAACTATATCCCCTTTTGTTGCATCATTTACAGAAACATTGACATCAACAACATTTCCTTTTAACGCAAGCTTTTGTTTTAATAAACTTGGTATAAATGATATTCTATTTGTCATAAAATATTTTACACCATCTACTTGTGTACCAAAAAATTGACTTACACTATCATATTCTTCAAATACAAATTCAGGGCCAAATCTGTTATAATAGTCATTTATCAATGGACTATATAGCTGTGCATAGTCATCAAGCATCTTAAATGCTCGTCCTGTTTCAAAATTTACATTTATCATATCCATAAATGTTGTTACAAACTTCTGTTTAAAGGTTGAATTTTTTATCAATTTGCCAAATAAAACCGTATGTTTGTCTGTTCCTGTTGAAGGACCGCCCCACATGCTAGATGCTGACATAGCTTTTGTAAGTGTATCTTCTTGATAATTTTGACCATCTTTATATAAATCCATAGAAAATTCTAAATCATAAAGCATCCATCTCCATTTCCCATCTTGAAATGGTTTATCTGTTACTGTTCTTGAACGCCATATTCTATAGTTGTTAGTTGGCCAATCTCCATTTGCAATAAAAATTTGAGTACAATAGTAATCAATAAAGTTTTGCTCGTCTATCATATCACACACTTTTGTATAATTTGCATCATTTGTCAAGTCGTTATTGGTGGCAAAATTAATTAAATTTTCATATAAAGGTTGATCTTCCTCTGTTCCTTCATCTAGGTTTCCTACTTTTACAATTATTGCATCATCCGCAGGAATATTATAGTTTGTTGCTATGTATTCGTCAGTGTAGTCTTCTTGCATCGCATATATTCCCCAGTATTCGCCATTTACAAATGCTATACATGGTCTTGCACCTTGAGTAGGGAAATTTCTATCTCTTACTAAATCTTGAACCCATGAATCTTTGAACTGCATTCTTTCATTTGCATTTCCACCATTTCTTAATAAAAATGTATCAAATTCAGTTAAACTAACTTCAGGATATCCATCCTGTGTAAGTCCAGGTATTAAATCAGCTTTAAATTTTCCTTTTTCATATTCGGTTCTTGCATAAAATCTGATGCTCTTTTGTAAATATGCCCTAGACCATCCACCCATAGTCCTAATTCCACAATCTTGTGACAATAATAAAGAACCGTCAGACTCTATAATATCTATGTGTGCTTCTCTTTCCCATTCACTACCTCTTTGGTTGTAGTTACAAGGTGTAGAACCATCATCTTGGGCACCGCCCCATCCACCGACTGCGGGACCAGTGGTCGTTTTATTACCATAAATAGCACCCTTTACAAATATACCGTTTTCATAACCAAATAGATTGTCACTATCTGTAGAAACAGAAACTATAGGCAATCCATTATATTTTTGTGCTATTTGAGGATTTACAACATATGACTTAGTTATTACTTTACTTGGATTTCCTGCAGCATCTACAGCCACAGCTTTAATTACGTTTAACTTAGCAACATTTTCTTTTGGCTTCCATGTTGAATAAACAGAAGTGTTTTCAATAATTGAAAATACGTTTGGTTTGTTATCTACATTTTGTATTTGAATTCCATTAGATAAATATTTTGAAGAATTAACTGTTGGTGTACTAGAATCCGTTGTATAATAAACGGTTGTTCCTTCTGGAACAGATATATTTAAGTTAAATGATGTGGCATATAGTCCACTTTCTTGTGAAAATTCAGGTGGTTTTACAACTGAAACTTGCGTAGCATTGTTGTTAGATAATTCCGGGGTCGCCATGGTTGTTTTCAATGTATTACTTCCATCTGGATATCTAGACATTGTTATATCATCTATCAAATAGTTAAATGTCAATGAATCCTCTAAAATAGAACTTGGTGCGGTTAAAACTACTGTTTCCCCATCTGCAGATAACTTAAAGCTAGTATGAATTTCACCATTTTCTACAACATTTTTTCCCGAAGCAAATACGATTAAATAACTCTTCGGTTGAATTGTAACATCTGGCAGAGTCCATTTAAAAGGCTTCGTGTCACTATCAGAAAGACCATATCCCATCAAGTTTACAGGTGAATTTGATGAATTATATAACTCTATCCAGTCCGAATCCTCTCCATCTTTATCCTTTATGGATTTTGAGTTTGCTGGGCATATTTCATTAATTTTTATAACTCCAGTACTAGCTGTAGGTTTTAAAAGTTCCTTTTTCATTAACACAACATCTAAAAGATTAAAACTTCCATCACTATTCATATCAGCATTCAAAATATTACTGACTGTTTCATTACCAAGCATAAATTTGCGAGATTTAACTAAATCAACAAGATTTAGAACGCCATCATCATTTAAATCTCCTTTTACAGTGGCTGCTTCAACCTTTTTATTTTCAATAGGCAAAGAAAATAGCAGACTGTTAACCATTAAAATCGAAGAAACAGCTGCCATGACTTTTTTGAAATTCATAAATAATCCTCCATTTTCATAAATATATGTCCGTTTTTGGTTATAATTCAACCGTATGTATAAAGCTGAAATGTTTTGCCGAAGGTCCATGGCAACCGGAAAGCCCGGTCGACTCCGCAGAGTCGAAACTCCTGCAAAATCATAAACTTTACCTTTAACATCTTATATAACATAAAGATGTATATCCCGAAGGTCCAGGGCGACCGGACAATGTCGTCAACTTAAGGAATATTAAAAAATTCATAAAAAATTTACAAAAAAACACTTGACAAAATGCAAAAAATATGCAAACTCGTTTTGGTTACAAAAATTTCTAAAACGAGGCGGTTTATATGAAAAATATTACTCTTTTATCAAGAATTCTGAAAATAACAAACGAGTTAATAACTTCTGAGGAGTTCAAGGCAAAATATCGAATT
>Ga0209800_10000803_pt1 | contig 40203 bp, 39 predicted proteins | sample Higcelweek8metaG_FD_187174 | JGI IMG/M metagenome (GOLD analysis project Ga0209800, IMG submission 187174) | Freshwater pond sediment microbial communities from the University of Edinburgh, under environmental carbon perturbations - High... | ecosystem: Environmental > Aquatic > Freshwater >...
GGATGAATAAATATTCAGTGAGGGAATCTCATTATTGACGGCAAACTGTGATATTTGGGTGAAGAGTTCCTCCGGCCTGTTGTATTTGTGATAAAGGGTGTATTTTTGCACCCTGTCGGGCTCCGGAGAGAGCGTGATAACCCTGTTGTCAAAATATACCTTATACTTCAGCATATGGACGAAACCGCTAAGAGAACCGCAGAATACCTTCTGCAAATTAAAGCAATTAAATTGCAACCGGCAAAACCTTTTACCTGGGCCTCGGGATGGAAGTCGCCCATCTATTGTGACAACCGCAAGACCCTCTCTTTCCCGGAGGTGAGGGGCTTCATAATGGACTCATTTGCGGAGAGGGTAAGGGAGCTCTATCCAGGCGTTGAGATGATTGCAGGTGTGGCAACAGGTGCCATTGCCCACGGGGTCCTGGTGGCTGACAAACTGGGGCTTCCGTTCATCTATGTCCGGTCGGGAGCCAAGGATCACGGCCTGGGCAACCAGATTGAGGGCCACTATGAAAAAGGGCAGAAGATAGTGGTTATAGAAGATCTTATTTCAACAGGCGGAAGCAGCCTTGGTGCTGTAAAGGTTCTCAGGGAGGCGGGGTGCGAGGTGCTCGGCATGATAGCCATTTTTACATATGGCTTTGCTAAGGCAGCAGATTCCTTTGCAGCGGAGCAATGCAGGCTTGATACGCTGAGCAACTACAACGTACTCGTGGAAATGGCTGCAACCTCGGGATACATTACCCAGGGTGATGTGGAGACCCTGAAAGAGTGGCGCATGGGACCATCCGAATGGGGAAGGGAAATCCAGGGATGAAGGACTTACCCGGCGCAGACCAGCACAGACCCAAAGCAAACAAACAGCAACAGATAAGGAAGGATTTCACCGGATGAGCCCGATGACAACATTCACAAGCAGAAGGGCGGAGGTGCCCTGCGGAGACAGCGACCTCTACGCTTTCCTGACTGACATGAGGAATTTCAGGGAGGTTATACCCGCAGGCACTGTAACCGACTGGGAAGCGACCGAGGACCGGTGCAGCTTCAGGGCTGATGCTGCTGGCAGGATAACAGCAACTCTGTCAGAGGCACTTCCTCATTCAATGATAACCTACGAGGCAGATTCAATGCTCACCGGAAAGGTGAAGGTGAGGGTAAACATAGAATTCATAAGCAACATGAGGTCTGCAGTGCGTATTGACACCGGTCTGAATATGAACCCTCTGCTGCGGATGCTCATCGGTGATGCAGCCGGAAGATACCTTGAGAACCTCATGGACATCATCGAGTCATATGAGGGCTACGACAGGGTCAGAGGATGTAATCAATCTCCCTGAAGGCATACAGGCGGGTAACGCCGTTTCTTCTCCTTACCGAGAGCATACCGTCAGGCATGACTCTCTCAATCATGCCCTCAAATACTCCGGCATCATCTGAGTATTGATGCCACTCACCAGCCCTGTAGAGCGCAGTGTGATACTCTCCCTCAAGCAACGAAGCCCCGCCTTTACGAACCTTATCGTACCTCCGGTCAAGCGTTGACATCAGTTCCTGAGTGACAGCGGTGAGGTCATGGTCAGTGCCGGTAATCTGTTTCAGAGACGTCGGGTTAGGGGCGCCGCTAATGAATACAGTCTGGTTGACATTCAGCCCGATACCTGCAACAGTGCTTCCGAGTATATCGCCCATAATGCTGTTCTCAATCAGGATACCTGCTATTTTGTCATTACCTGCGTAAATGTCATTGGGCCACTTGATCCTGGCTGACGGGGTTTGCCTGGCAACAAGGTCAAAGACCGCCAGGGAAACCATCCTGGATATTACGAACTGGTCTGCGGGCCTGACCATGACAGGATAGAGTATCACGCTCATAAGCAGGTTCTTGCCTGGCTCACTCTCCCAGCTGTTGCCCGGCTGACCCCTTCCTGTCTCCTGGTATGAGGCGGTGATTACTGTACCCTCCGGAGGGTTTGAATCCCTGAGCAGCTCAGCGGCAACCGTATTGGTTGATGACACTTTTTGGCAGTGTCTGACATTTGTCCCTATAATCATGATTATCAGGTCTTAACAGATGCATTTCGGACCCGGGTCTCCCCGGGTGGCCTCCCGGAACAAATTGGCACCCTAATTGTAAAAAGAACTGAAGCCGGGCGAAAATACGGATAAATGTTCGTAATTTTGCGGCAATTAACAGAACTGTTTATTACTGAAAAGATTATTGATGAGAAAAGCCACAGTGAAGGCCACCGCGATGACTGATATTATTGTCAGGGGACTGTTTGAAATGAAGGGTGAAAAGGTGGCCCTGATAGATCTGAGAAATATAGAAAGCAGGATGTGTGACTGGTTCGTGATCAGTCATGCCCCCTCCACCAGGCAGGTTGATTCACTGGCCTGGTCAGTGGAGGATGTAGTGAGGAAGGAGACCGGAGTGAAACCTTACCATGTGGAAGGCAAGGAAAATTGTATCTGGGTCCTGCTTGATTATGGTGATATCCTCGTGCATATCTTTCAGCAGCCCTACAGGGATTTTTATGATCTTGAGTCGTTGTGGGCCGACGGGCGCGTAACGTATCTCGAGGATAACACTGAAAAGAAAGGTTAACTGATATTATGGCAGAGAGCAAAGAGACTCCGAAGTCAGACAAAAACGGAAAGAAACCCAAAACATGGCTCAGCTCAAGCTGGCCCATTGTCATTGTTGTGTCTACATTTCTGGTGTTCCAGATCCTCTTCGCAGGTAAGTACACCCAGAAGGCTGGACAGAGAGAGATTGAGGAAATGATAATGAACCATGACATCGAGAAGGTGATCGTGGTCAACGAGGAACAGGCCGAGATCTACATCAAGGCTGATTCCCTGAAGAGCGGGCGTTATCCCGATTTTGCGGAGCAGAAGAGCTTCGGCCTGCAGCCGCCGAAACCACATTATTATCATACTTTCGGGACGGTTGAGCTGTTCCAGGAGTTCTTCGAGGCTGCTCAGGACAAGGCGGGCTACCCGACAGAAGAGCGGATCTATCTTGAATACCAGAAGAGAAAGGATTACCTGGCCACATTCCTTGGCGTGATTCTGCCCTTCCTGCTCATAGCTGCACTCTGGATTTACTTCGCGCGGCGCATGGCCGGCGGCGGTGGCGCCGGAGGTGCCGGCAACATTTTCAGTGTTGGCAAATCAAAGGCCCAGATCTTCGACAAGGATACCCATATCAAGACCAACTTCAGTGATGTTGCAGGTCTTCAGGAGGCCAAGACCGAGGTGATGGAGATAGTTGATTTTCTTAAGAATCCCAAGAAATATACATCTCTCGGAGGTAAGATACCCAAGGGCGCTCTGCTTGTGGGTCCTCCCGGGACAGGAAAGACTCTTCTTGCAAAGGCTGTGGCAGGTGAAGCCAACGTTCCCTTCTTCTCGATTTCAGGTTCGGATTTCGTCGAAATGTTTGTCGGTGTCGGCGCCTCGAGGGTAAGGGATCTATTCAAACAGGCCAAGGAGAAAGCACCGTGCATCGTGTTCATCGATGAGATTGACGCTGTGGGCCGTGCCCGCGGACGCAACCCTAACTTCGGGGCCAATGACGAACGTGAGAACACCCTCAACCAGCTCCTCACAGAGATGGACGGCTTCGGAACCAACAGCGGGGTTATCATCCTGGCTGCAACAAACAGGGCTGACATTCTTGATAAGGCGCTGCTCAGGGCTGGTCGTTTTGACCGCCAGATAAACGTAGAGCTTCCTGACATCAAGGAGCGTGAGGAAATCTTCAAGGTCCATCTCCGCCCCATCAAGCTCGAGGAGGGATTTGACATCGCCTTCCTGGCAAAACAGACCCCCGGGTTCTCCGGTGCTGATATCGCCAACGTTTGCAACGAGGCAGCACTCATTGCCGCCAGGGGAAACAAGACAGTTGTTGAAAAGCAGGATTTCCTCGACGCAGTTGACAGGATCATCGGCGGGCTTGAGAAAAAGAATAAGATCATCTCAATGGATGAGAAGAGAACAATTGCATACCATGAGGCAGGTCATGCTACGGTCAGCTGGCTTTTGGAACATGCCAGTCCGCTTCTCAAGGTAACAATAATACCCAGGGGGAAAGCACTTGGTGCAGCATGGTACCTGCCTGAAGAGAGATCCATCTCCACCCGTGAGCATATATTTGACGAGCTTGCCTATGCCCTTGGAGGCAGGGCAGCTGAAGAGCTTGTAATCGGGAAGATTTCAACCGGAGCCCTGAGTGACCTGGAGAAGGTGACCAAGCAGGCTTACGCCATGGTGGCTTACTTCGGCATGTCCGATGCGGTGGGTAACATGAGTTTTTATGACTCATCAGGACAGAATGAGTACGGGTTCACAAAGCCATACAGTGAAAGAACGGCCGAGCTAATCGACAGCGAGGCAAAGAAGATAGTGGAGCAATCCTACGAAAAGGCGAAGGAGGTTATCTCTGCAAATATTGAAGGGTTGAGGCAGCTTGCAGAGCAGCTGCTTGAGAAGGAGGTGATCTTCAGCGAGGACCTCGAGCGGATCTTCGGCAAGCGCAGGGGAGAAAAACCTGCAGAGGCTGCCGCTCCGGTTGCTGAAATAAAGACGGAGACAACCGCTTCTGCTGCTGAGGCAATGACAGAAGCTGATGTCCAGGCTGCCGGAGAAGCGGCACACGCAGCAGCATCTGAAGTTTCAGAGCCTGCCGCAACCGCACCCGATTCGGAAGCATCAGTGACCGGTGATGGAAAATGAGTGGGTCGCCATTGCCGGCTTCACCGAGGATGTGAGAAGCCAGGTAGCCGTAGAGCGGTTGCTTGCAAATGGCATCGATGCCGTCGCAATGGATAAGCGTGACAGCATCTATAAGATCGGAGAGATAGAGATTTTCGTCCATCGTGATAATGTGCTTATCGCTAAGGAAATAATCAAGGATCTGTAAGGTGAGCAATCTTGTCAGGCGCACCATCACCGGTGCATTCATAGTGATTTTCGTCCTTGGCGGTCTCTGGCTGCACCCGATCTCATTCTTCCTTGTCGGGGCTGTGATGATTGGGGGCACACAGCACGAGTACTATATAATGGTCAGGGGCACGGGAGTCCGGCCGCAGCTTGTAACCGGCATCATCAGCGGATTTCTTCTCTACGTTATTTCCACAGTGGTTGCAATCGGCTGGCTGCCCAGGAGCTGGTTCCTCGCAATGATACCGGTCATATCTCTTGTAATGGTGATCGAGCTTTTCAGGAAAGTGGAAAGACCTTTTGACTCGCTGGCCCACACCTTTTTTTCAATACTCTATACAGCAGTCCCCTTTTCGATGTTCCCCTTCGCTGCCTTCAGTCATACAGGCCTCAGCCCGTTGATATCGATGGAGGGTATCGAATTTTCACCTGGCGTAATGATCGGCTTCTTCCTGCTTCTGTGGACCAATGATACCGGCGCATACCTGGTAGGGTCGTCACTGGGCAGACACCGGCTCTTCGAGCGGATCTCACCCAAGAAATCATGGGAAGGCTTTTTCGGAGGAATGATACTGACACTTCTTGTGGCACGGCTGTTCTCCGGGTGGCTGGGAGTGGCCGACACAAAGGGATGGATGATAATAGCGCTTATAATCTCCGTGGCAGGGACGCTGGGCGACCTGCTGGAGTCGATGCTCAAGCGCAGCCTGGGATTGAAGGATTCAGGCACAATAATGCCCGGTCACGGGGGATTCCTCGACAGGTTTGACAGTGTGGTTGTTGCATTCCCGCTGGTTTATCTTTATCTGGCCATAATGCTTTGACATGAAAATCGGAAAATTCAGGATACACAGGGAGGGTTACAGGATAATTGCAGGAGTGCTTATCACCCTCATCGCAATGAACATCGCAGGCTGGATTATATGGTCCGGCCCTTCGGTTTTGCACTTTGCAGGCCTCGGAGCCTCACTGCTGCTTCTTGCATTCGTGGTGATGTTCTTCCGCGCCCCTGCAAGGCCGCTTGAACCGAATCCCCTGCTGATCTATGCACCGGCTGACGGTAAGATAGTTGTAATCGAGGAGACCTTCGAGAAGGAATATTTTGGCGACAGCCGTCTGCAGATATCAATATTCATGTCGCCCTTCAACATGCACAGCAACAGGTACCCCATCTCCGGCACTGTTGAATATACAAACTACCAGGCAGGTAAAAAATTCCATGCCCGCAGCCCCAAGTCCTCCGAACTGAACGAAAGGAGCAGTGTTGTTGTTAAGAGTGAAAGCGGTACTGAGATACTTGTGAGACAGGTTGCCGGTGCAGTGGCCCGCCGTATCGTCACATACTCCAAAAAGGGAGATAAGGTGCACCAGGGAGACGAACTCGGATTCATTAAGTTCGGATCACGCGTTGATATCTTCCTGCCGGTTGAAACAGTGGTGGATATCGGGATGTTTCAGCAGGTAAGGGCCAGCAGAACGATACTTGCAAGAGTTATTTAACGAGAGTTGATATGAGAGAAGATAACAGGATAATTGATCTTACCCCTGATGTGAAATGGATAGGGGTGCTGGATTATGACATAAGGACTTTTGACATTGTGATGCACACTGATCACGGCACCACATATAATTCATATTTCATCAACGCGGAGAAGAAAACACTGATTGAGACGGCGAAGGAGAAATTCAGCGAGGTCTATCTTGAGAAACTTCGAAGGGTCACTGACCCGGCTGACATTGCATATATAGTCCTTGATCACACCGAGCCCGACCATTCCGGCGCCATGAGACAGCTGCTTGACCTGGCTCCGGCTGCGGTTGTTGTAGGCAGCGGCAATGCAATAAGATACCTTGGTGACATCGTCAACAGGCCTTTCAAATCACTTGTCGTGAAAGACGGCGATACCCTCGACCTTGGCAACAAGACCCTGAAGTTTATCTCGGCACCCAACCTGCACTGGCCTGACAGTATATTCACATACCTCGTGGAGGATAAGATCCTCTTTACATGTGACTCTTTCGGGGCACATTACTGCAACGCTGAGATGTTTGATGACCTCACGGGCGATTACTACACCGACTTCAAGTATTACTTCGATGTGATCCTGAAGCCATACAGCAAATTCATGGTGAAGGCAATCGAAAAGATCAGGCCGCTTGACATTTCAATGATTGCAACAGGTCACGGCCCCATCCTGAGAAAAAACTGGAAGCAGATGGTTGATGAAACCTACAGGCTTGCCTCTGATTACGTTAAACTGACAGAGCGGTCGGGCATTAAGCGACTGCTGATCACCTACGTCTCAGCCTATGGGTATACTGCTGAAATGGCAAAGCTGATCGCCGGGGGCGCCTCGAAAGTGGACAACGTTGAGGTTGAGGTCATGGATATTGAAACAGCTGACATCGGGGAGATCGACTCGAAGATTACGATAGCCGACGGCCTGATTGTGGGGTCTCCGACTATCAACCAGAATACCCTGCTCCCGGTTTACAAGCTTATGGCAGTTGTCAGTCCGCTGCGCGACAGGGGCAAACTGGCAGGTTCATTTGGCTCTTTCGGCTGGAGCGGTGAGGCCCCGGTCCTGATTGCGGAGATGCTTAAAAACCTCAGGTTGAATTTTTTTGAAGAGCCCGCCGCCTACAAATTCGTGCCGGAAAGTGCCAAGCAAAAACCGCTGACTGAATACGGCGAGCGGTTCGCACGCACACTGTTGTCTCAGGAATAAAAGAAACGCCGGGTCTCAAACCCGGCGATAACTGCCCTGATGCAGGTTCTTCCATTCAAAACAGTAACAGCGGGTCTGAGACCCGCTGCAACGTACCCGGAATCACAATACTGCCTTTACGAGATAGAAATTGTGCGGATCTTCTCCTTCTTCTTCTCTTCTTCGAGCTTTGGAATCTCGACATTAAGAATTCCATCCCTGTAGGCTGCGCCTATCTTTTCTCCGTTGACATCCTCGGGCAGGTAGAAGCTGCGGCAGAATGAGCTGTAGCTGAACTCCCTGCGCCTGTAGCCCTCGAAATCATCCTGCTTCTCTTCCTTCTGCTCGGCAGAGATCGTGAGAACATCATCCTTAACTTCAATTTTCAGATTCCTCTTGTCCATGCCCGGAACGGCAAGCTCAAGATAGAATGCCTTCTCGTCTTCCCTGATGTTCACTGCAGGCAGACTGGTTGACGACCTGGTGAATGTGGGGAAAAAGTCCTCGTTCAGAAAATCTGATAACGTGACCGGTTTGTAATTCCTTCTGGTGATCATTGGTAACATAGCGACCTCCTTTTTATTATTGTTAAACATTTATTTGCTTTTACACCCATTATATTTCAATTCCTGTGCCGGATCATTTCAGATGCCATAATGGCATGAAATGCATAATACGCATGACACAATGGCATTTTATGTTGTTCTGTTGTTATACCGGGAATTATTTTTAATTTTGAAATTGATACAGTTCCGGTTGCATCAACAGTCATCTTAAAGATAACCTGACCACGGAAACCCGATGAACACGACACTGCGTAACATTCTCATTATTATAGGTCTGGCTTTGCTGGTGTACCTGCTCTGGTTTTTCCGGAACATAATTGCGTATATTCTGGCTGCCGGTGTGATCTCTCTTATCGGAAGGCCGGTTGTTGACATTCTTAACGGGATTCATATCTGGAAGTTTAAATTTCCAAAGGCGCTCAGCTCGCTCCTAACACTTATCCTGTTGTATGGGCTTCTGGCTCTCTTCTTTTTAATCTTCATCCCTCTCGTTACAAAACAGATAGATGCTCTTTCTGGGTTTGATGCCAGTTCAATTGTGCAGGGCCTTCGTGACCAGCTTGACAAGCTTGACGTGGCGTTAAGGAAGATATACAAGGATATGCCTGCTGACAAGACACTGTATGATGTGGCGGTCACAACAATTACAAACATCCTTAACCCGGCCTCAATTACTGATTTTGCAGGCAACATCGTGACTGTGCTGCGCAAGGTGATCGTCGCCTTCGTTGCTATCACCTTCCTGGCTTTCTTCTTCCTGAAGGATGAGGGGCTATTCAAGGAGACAATAATGGTGATGGTGCCCGACCAGTATGAGAAGAGGATCAGGAACGTGCTTCACTCGATCAAGAAACTTCTTATAAGGTATTTTATCGGCATCATTCTTCAGAGCACCGCTGTGCTCATCAACATAACAATAGGGATGACAATAGTCGGGTTCCCGTTTCACCAGGCCCTGGTGATGGGTCTCCTGATAGGCATCTTTAATGTAATCCCATATGTAGGCCCATGGCTCGGAGGCTCAGTTGCAATACTGATGGGAGTTGCAACCGCGGTTACAAGCACCGGCTACCCGGTATTATGGCTCCTTGTAATATACATGGGCATTGTAATCGCCTGCACCCAGATAATTGACAACAACTTTGTCCAGCCGATGATTTACTCGCGAAGCGTAAATGCGCATCCTATTGAGATTTTCCTTGTAATCTTCGCTGTTGGAAGCTTCGCAGGCATTGCCGGCATGATACTGGCTGTACCTGCATATACAGCTCTCAGGGTTTTTGCCCGTGAGTTCTTTTATAACTTCGGGCCTGTGCGAAAGATCACCTCGGGGCTTGGCAAGGAGAAGAAGGATGCTGAACCGGAGGGGTGATGAAAGCTGCAGGAAGAACACTTGACAAAATATTCAGATTCTATTATGACGGATTCCGGACCATGTCATGGTGGGGGAAGAGAGTCTGGGTCATCATCCTTGTCAAGCTCTTTATTATGTTTCTTATACTCAGGATATTCTTCTTCCAGGATTTTCTGAAGGTCAACTTCAGCACTGACAGTCAGAGGAGTGATTATGTCCTGGAACAACTAACCGGTAACAACTGACATTATGATTGAAAATTTTGACCTGTCACTTGTGAACTGGTCACGTGCACAGTTTGCTCTTACGGCCATATATCACTGGCTCTTCGTGCCGCTGACGCTGGGTCTCTCATTTATCCTTGCGTTCATGGAGACAATCTATGTGCGGACAGGTGACGAGACATGGAAAAAGATCACCAAATTCTGGATGACCCTTTTCGGAATCAACTTTGCAATTGGTGTTGCCACAGGCATCATCCTCGAGTTCGAGTTTGGCACAAACTGGTCAAACTACTCCTGGTTCGTGGGTGACATCTTCGGGGCTCCCCTGGCCGTAGAGGGAATAATGGCCTTCTTCCTTGAATCCACATTCGTGGCTGTAATGTTCTTCGGCTGGAACAAGGTTAGCAAAAGGTTTCACCTGGCCTCCACCTGGCTCGTAGCTGTCGGTGCCAACCTCTCTGCCCTCTGGATCCTCGTCGCAAACGCCTGGATGGAAAACCCTGTCGGGATGGTATTCAATCCTGAAACCGCCCGCAATGAGATGAACAGCTTCCGCGAAGTTATTTTTAACCCGGTTGCCGTCGACAAATTCCTCCATACCGTTACATCCGGGTTCGTACTGGCATCGGTCTTTGTGGTTGGCATCAGCGCCTGGTTCCTCATCAGGAAAAGGGAGGAGATGCTCGCCCGCAGAAGCATCTTCGTTGCAGGCATCTTTGGCCTGGTCTCGGCACTCCTTGTAGCATTCACCGGCGACACATCGGCCCGTACTATATCGAAGGTGCAGCCGGTAAAGTTTGCAGCCATGGAGGCCCTCTATGAAGGAAAGTCTGATGCAGGACTGACAGTCATTGGCGCACTGACAGACAGCGGAGAGCGACTGGGTGAAAAGAAGGTGCACGATGTGAAACTGAAGATCGAGGTGCCAAGCCTGCTCTCAATAATGACAACAGGGAAGAGCGACGGCTATGTGCCGGGGCTGAAGGACCTGGTCAACGGCAATCCAGAAATGGGGATCCTCTCCGTAAGCGAGATGATGGAGAGAGGCCGGTATGCACGCCAGGTGCTGATCGATTACAAGATGGCAAAGGAACTGGGAGACAATGACTCCATGGCTGAACTGGCAGCGAAATTTGAGGACAGAGACTTCACTGAAAATTACTTCAGATATTTCGGCTACAGCTATTTCGAGCATCCATGGCAGGTCATCCCCTCCGTCCCCGTCACCTTTTATTCCTTCAGGGTGATGGTGGGGCTCGGTTTCTTCTTTATACTGCTTTTTGTGCTTGCCCTGTGGTTCCACCGAAAAGATACACTTGAAAAAAACCGCTGGTTCCTATGGCTGGCGCTATTCTCAATTCCTCTTGCATACCTCGCCAGTGAACTCGGATGGATAGTGACCGAGATGGGCCGGCAGCCATGGATAATACAGAATCTCATGCCGGTGCATGTGGCTGTTTCAAATATAAGTGCCGGAGCCGTGCAGACAACCTTCTGGCTCTTCGCCGTACTCTTCACCGCCCTGCTCATAGCAGAGATTTCAATCATGGTAAGGCAGATCAGGACAGGACCAAAACACTAGGAGGAAAAGATCATGACAATGATTATATCACATGCATTTCTGCAGAGTTACTGGTGGCTGATAATATCGCTTCTGGCCGGTCTTCTCGTTTTCCTGATGTTTGTACAGGGAGGTCAGTCACTTATCTTTTCGCTTCCGCGAAATGAGATGCAGCGGAAGATGATCGTCAACGCCCTCGGCCGCAAGTGGGAGTTCACCTTCACCACGCTGGTGACATTCGGCGGGGCCTTCTTCGCCTCCTTTCCGCTCTTCTATGCAACCAGTTTCGGCGGTGCATACTGGGTATGGATGGCAATACTCTTCAGCTTCATCATACAGGCAGTGGCATACGAGTTTCGCTCCAAACCGGCAAATGTCTTCGGCACCAGGGTCTTTGACACATTCCTCTTCCTCAACGGCTGCTTTGGACCCTTCCTGATAGGTGTGGCTGTTGCAACATTCTTCACAGGGTCTGATTTCACCCTTGATCTGTTTAACCGGGTGACATGGGGTTCAGGTTGGCACGGGCTGGAGGCTCTGATCAATCCGGTCAATCTGCTTCTCGGGCTTGCCGTACTCTTCCTGGCAAGGGTGCTGGGGCTTATGTACCTGGGGAATTCAATCGATGACGACGGGCTCACAGAATCCGTCAGGAAAGCGCTGGTGCGCAACGCCTTACCATTCCTTGTCTTCTTTCTTGCATTCGTTGGCTTCATCCTGTCCGGAAAAGGGTACAGAGCTGACTCCGTCACCGGCGAGGTGACCCTGGTGCAGCACCACTACCTCAATAATCTCCTCGGCAACATATTTACGCTGACCCTGTTCCTCGCGGGGGTTGTACTGGTCCTGGTTTCACTCTGGATGGCAATCTTAAGGGGTTCGCGCAAGGCGATATGGTTTGCCGGCTTCGGCACGGTGCCGGTTGTAATGGCGCTGTTCTTCCTCGCGGGATACGGCGAAACCGCCTTCTATCCGTCCTATTCCGATCCTGACAGCTCGCTGACCCTTGCAAGGGCATCGTCAAGCCAGTTCACCCTCAGGACAATGCTTTACGTTTCTTTCATCATCCCCTTTGTCGTTGCCTATATCTGGTATGCATGGAGCTCGATAAACAGAAAGAGGATCGATAAGGAAGAGATGGACGGCGAAGGTCATTTGTACTGATCATTTATTAATTTAAGGGAAGGAAGCCATGGATATTGTGCAGACGGGATTGTGGGGATTTGGAGAAGGGCCTCTTATAATTGCCGGGCCGTGCAGCGCCGAGAGCGAGGCCCAGCTGCTGGCTGTTGCCGCGGCGCTTAAGGCCACGGGCAGGGTACACCTGTTCAGGGCGGGCTTATGGAAGCCCCGGTCAAGACCAGCCTCATTCACAGGTGAGGGGTTCAGGGCGCTTGAGTGGCTCAAAAGAGTGAAAGAGGAGACGGGGCTGCCCGTGGCGGTTGAGGTCGCCTCACCCGAACACGCCGCGGCATGCCTGGAGGCAGGCATTGACGCCGTCTGGCTGGGGGCACGGACGGTCTCGAACCCCTTCAGCGTTGACACAATCGCCTCGGCGCTGCACGGCGCAACAATCCCGGTGCTTGTAAAGAACCCGCTCAGTCCTGATCTTGAGCTCTGGATGGGAGCCATAGAGAGGATATACAGCGCAGGCATACGAAAGATAGCTGCTATCCACCGCGGATTCACCCCCTATGAAAAAAGCCGATACCGCAACTTGCCCAAATGGGAACTTGCAATTGAACTGCGCAGCAGGATCCCCTCGCTGCCGGTGATATGCGACCCGAGCCACATGTCAGGCCTGGCTGCCCTGGTGCCTGAAACGGCACAGAAGGCACTTGACATGAATATGGCGGGACTGATGATAGAGGTGCACAACGATCCCCCTCATGCACTGAGCGACAGGGATCAGCAGCTTGATCCGCAGGGGTTTGTCAAGATGATGGACGAGCTTGTGTTTCGCACATCAACCTCGGGGGACACAGGCTTCCTGAACAGCCTGGAAGACCTGCGGAACAGGATTGACTCAATAGACTACCAGATAATAGGACTCCTTGCATCCAGGATGAGAATATCGGAAGAGATGGGTGAGTTCAAATGCCTTAACGGAGTAACTGTATTCCAGCTTGAAAGATGGCTCGAGATCCTTCAGTCGAGAACACAGCACGGGGTCAATGAGGGGCTGGATGAGGATTTTACCGGAAGGGTAATCAGGATGATCCACGAGGAATCGATCCGCCGCCAGGATGAGGTGATGAAGAAGCTAAGCAGCGCCGGTGGCTGTGCTCCTGCCCGTGAAGAGGGGAAAGAGCAGTGAAATCAGAACGTATGCTGCCATTATCATAGGCAGCGCCGCAATCCTGAATATTACAAGCAGCAGAATACTGACCGCGGCAAAAAGATATCGCTCCTCATTTCCTTTCAATCCGATACCGGTGAACTTCAGTGAGAACATCCTTACGTTCAGCAGCATCATTACGGCCAGGAACACCGCAATAATTGTCATTGCAGGCGCGGAACCGGCCATGCGGTCAAACAGTGCAAAGTCGGAGTAGGATGCAGCCAGAACCACTGCCACAACAGTAAAGGCGCTGGCAGGTGTAGCCATTCCCCTGAAGGTTGTCTTCTGGCTCTCATCATTATTGAATTTTGCCAGCCTAAGGGCAGAGGCGGCAGGTATGAGAGCAGCAACGGCAAACGCAGGTACGGGAGAGAAACCCCCTGCTGTGAGAAGATTCAGAATGATCGCTCCCGGAGCGATGCCGAAGGTGACAACATCAGCGAGGCTGTCAAGGTCCTTCCCGATGTCCGAGTATGCTTTCAGCAACCGTGCGGCAAAGCCATCGGAAAAGTCGAGTATCATCCCAACCATTATGCAGAATGTGGCATACTCATTGTAACCTTTTATAGCATAAATGGTTGCAGCAAACCCTGAAACCAGGTTAAGGAGAGTCAGGGTGTTCGGAATGTGTCTGATCATAGCTCTTTTTGAGGTATCGCTAAATTACAATAATCCTGACAACTATTATTTGCTTATTTTTGCAGCTGGATTATGAGAGATCTGACAAATATTAAAATTGCTATTGACTTTGACGGTACGATAGTTGACCATGAGTATCCTGCAATCGGTAAGGAGAAGCTGTTTGCCTTCATCACACTGAAGGAGCTTCAGAAAAGGGGTGCACTGCTTATCCTATGGACATTCCGCGAAGGCAGGGAACTGAAGGAGGCTGTTGATTACTGTCTGCAGAACGGTATCGAGTTCTATGCCGTTAACCGCAACTATCCGGAGGAGCAATGGACTGACAGCACCCCCCGCAAGATAAATGTCGATATCTTCGTTGACGACAAGAATGTGGGTGGTTTTCCCGGCTGGGGCGAGGTGCTCAATATGATTGATCCGTGGTCAGACAGGGAAGAGAAGGCGATGCGTGAGATAAAGAAACGCCGCTTCAGCCTGTTTGGCAAAAAATGAACAGAAACCCATGAGAAGAAGTACCGCATTTATTTCCCTGCTTGGTTTCGCACTGGTGGCCGTCATTTCATGCTCAGGATCATCAGGTCCCTCCGGGGACAAGGGTTCTGCAGGCAGAAACTCTGCCGGCGAGACTGATGCAAGGCCGGCCAAAAGGCTGATTGAGGTGCTTGCACCGGCTGACAACTCATCGGTTTCATGTACTGATAAGATTATGTTTTCAGTGGCTCCTGCTGCCGGACAGGCAAAGGTTGATTCGGTTCAGGTATGGGTTGGCCCCGCCCTGGCAGAGACAATCCTGACACTCCCCGCCACGGTGGAACTGAAACATGACAGCAATCCGGGAAGAATGTCCGTAAGGGCAGTAGCCTGGTCTCAGGCATCAAAACCTCAGACAGTCACTCTTTTCGTAAATCTTCTGTCCGATATTACCCCGGTTTCATACCGTTACCGGGTTGTCAAAAGCTACCCGCATGACAAGAAGGCCTATACCCAGGGACTTGTATATCACAAAGGATTCTTCTACGAGGGAACAGGTCAGCAGGGAGAGTCATCATTGAGAAAGACAGACCCTGAGACAGGCAAGGTGCTGAGCCAGGTCAACCTTGACGGATCACTTTTCGGGGAGGGGGTTGCCTTGCTGGGTGACCGTATCTACCAGCTCACATGGACCTCAAAGGTCGGTTTCGTATATGAATTGGAGACCCTCAGGCAGATTAACCGAATCTACTACCAGACCCAGGGATGGGGTCTTGCGACAATCGGTGACAGCCTTGTCATGAGTGACGGAACGAATGTGATCTGGTTCCTCGATGCTGACTTCAACGTACTCTCCTCGGTCGACGTCTGGGACAATAAAGGCATTGTTGATAACCTGAATGAACTTGAGATGATTGACGGGGAACTCTGGGCAAATATATGGCAGACTGACAGGATTGCACGTATTGACCCCGTCACCGGCAAGGTGCTTGGATATGTTGAGCTTAATAACCTGCTTCCACGCGATGAACGTGCTCCCGGGACGGATGTGCTGAACGGCATCGCGTGGGATGCGGAAGGCAGACGTCTCTTCGTCACAGGCAAATACTGGCCCCGCCTGTATGAGATAACTGTCTCACCGGCAACACGCAACTGATGCCGTTTACCGGAAGATACCGGCATGTTGAAAACGTGTTAATAACCCCCTTGAAATTGTTTACAATAACACACAGGGCCGGCTTCCCGGCAAGGGCATTAATTGTAAATTTGGAACTCATTAATTTAAGGAAAAAAGGGATCATATGTCCAGGATTATAGCATTGGCAAATCAGAAAGGAGGGGTAGGAAAAACGACCACGGCAATCAATCTTGCCGCCAGTCTGGCAGCGCTGGAAAAGAAAGTCCTCATTGTTGATGCCGACCCCCAGGCAAACGCCACTTCTGGCGTGGGAATCGACCTCAAGCAGGTTAAGACAACAATTTACGACTGTCTGATTGACGGGGTCGGTGTAAGGCAGACGGTTCTGCAATGCGGCATTGACAATCTTTCTGTTATTCCTTCGAACATAGACCTCGTCGGGGCCGAGATTGAAATGCTGGAGAGACCCGAGAGGGAAAAGATACTTAAGAAGGTGCTGGCACCCATTGCAGCCGATTATGATTTTGTTCTGATAGACTGCTCTCCGTCTCTTGGACTGCTAACAGTAAATGCTCTCACAGCGGCAGACTCCATCATAATACCTGTGCAGTGTGAGTATTTCGCACTTGAAGGATTGGGCAAACTGCTCAATACAATCAAGATTATTCAGACAAACCTGAACCAGGCGCTGGAGATCGAAGGATTCCTTCTTACGATGTATGACTCCCGCCTCCGTCTGGCCAACCAGGTGGTGGAGGAGGTGACCCGTCATTTCCAGCAGATGGTCTTTAGCACAATCATCCAGCGCAACGTCAAACTATCAGAGGCGCCCAGCTACGGGCAGCCGGCAATTCTTTACGATGCGGAATCGAGGGGTACGGTTAACTATCTCAACCTGGCCCGTGAGCTGCTCGAGAGAATCGAAGCGAAGCAGAAAAACTAAATCCTGTTAAAGCGCATTATGAACACAACCAAAAAGAGCCCGCTGGGCAGAGGTCTCGGAGCCCTGATTGATGGTGTTGAGAAGGAGGTGCTGGAGAAGAAGGTAGAGGCTAATCTTCAGATAGACATAAACTCAATTGACGGCAACCCTTTTCAGCCGCGCACACGCTTTGACAGCCAGTCGCTTGAAGAACTGGCTGCTTCAATACGTCAGCTGGGGATAGTGGTTCCCCTGACTGTCCGCGAGACAGGTGACGGCCGTTATCAGCTTATCGCAGGTGAGCGCCGTCTCCGTGCAGCGCGCATGGCCGGACTGACTCACGTGCCGGCCTATATCCGCACTGCGGATGATACCGCAATGCTGGAGATGGCACTGGTTGAAAATATCCAGCGGGAAGACCTCGATGCAGTAGAGGTGGCAATAACCTATCAGCGCCTTATTGAGGAGTGCAACCTGACCCAGGAGCAGCTGAGCGACAGGGTCGGCAAACAGCGCTCAACTGTTGCAAACTATCTCCGTTTGCTGCGCCTGCCGGCCGAGATTCAGCTTGGCATCCGGAACAGGAATCTTACTATGGGCCATGCGCGCACCCTGGTGAATATTGAAGATCCGTCAAGACAGATAAATGTCTTCTATCATATTATTGAGGAAGACCTCTCGGTGAGAGCCACTGAGGAACTTGTAAGGCACCTGCAAACCGCAGCAACGAAAGACCCGGTAAAAGTTGAGAAAAAGAAGAGACTGAACACCGAATATGAGGAGCTTGCCAAACAGCTGAGCACCCTGTTCAGGTCACAGGTCCAGTTCCGGATCAATGAAAAGGGGAGGGGCAAGATAGTCATCCCGTTCGGCGACAGCGATGAGATGGAACGCATAATAGGATTGCTCGACAAACTTAACAGGTAATTACTTATATTTGCCGGCAAACGCACACTGTTTGCCATTGAAGCTCAGCAACACCATAGCAGTCTTACTCCTGTTTACGGCAGTAATCACCTGTTCGGGGCAGACACCTGATACAATTCCGGCCGCGAAGGAGAGATCAAGGCGCTATACTATCGAGCCCATCAGATCCACAATGTTCGCTGCAGCGCTCCCGGGCCTGGGCCAGATATACAACCGCAAATACTGGAAGGTACCCATCGTCTATGCAGGCTTCGGTGCACTGGGATACGCAGTTACAGTCAATACAAAGAGCTACAACACCTTCATTAACGCATACCAGGATTTCACTGATATTGTACCGGAGACAGACAGTTACGTCGACATGCTGTTTGACCTGGTCAGCCTCAGTCCCGAAGAATATGATCCTGTGCTGTTTCCCAAATCGGCAAAACCCAATACAACATCATGGGTAAACACAACCCTGCTCAACGGGGTGGAATATTACAGGAAGTACCGTGATCTGTCATATATCGGCATTGCAGCATGGTATCTTCTTACAATCATTGATGCTCATGTGGATGCCAGCCTGTTTGACTACGATATCACAGATGATCTGAAGGCTTCTGTGATACCACTGAATTTTAATTACGCCGGCGTCTCTCCCGGTATAACATTTGCCATCACAAAGACGTTTTAACTCCATGAAGAAACATCTGAAAACAATACTGCTGCCGGCGCTCCTGAGCCTGATCACACTCTCAGCTTATCCGGTGAATGACACAATCATTATTAAAAGTGATGAATCCACGGAGATTATAGAACGTGATCTTGACAGCCTGCTCAACAACTGGTTTGTGAAGATGTCCGTAACCGGCACGGATTTTTACGCCGCTGATTCAATTGTCACCGAGTTCAGTGACTCTGTCTACAAGGACCGGATCGGCCGGATAAATTCGCTGATAGTACTTCCTTACCATAATATAATCAGGAACCATATCCATGTCTACACTGACCGCAAGGTGGACAGGTTCCAGGTCATGCTGGGACTGCAGGACTACTACTTCCCCATGATCGAGGATATTTTCGATTACTACGGGCTGCCTGTGGAACTGAAGTACCTGGCAGTCATCGAGTCAGCTCTGAACCCCAATGCAGTAAGCCGTGTGGGAGCCACCGGGCTGTGGCAGTTCATGTACAGCACAGGCAGGATGTACGGGCTTACAATAAATTCTGTTGTAGATGAGCGGCGTGACCCGGTCAAGGCCACCCATGCTGCCGCCAGGTACCTGAAGGACCTTTATGGCATCTATAATGACTGGATACTTGCAATTGCCGCTTACAACTGCGGTCCGGGCAACGTCAACAAGGCAATCAGACGGTCCGGTAACCGCAGGGATTATTGGGAGATTTACTATCGCCTGCCGAGGGAGACAAGAGGCTACATCCCTGCATACGTGGCAGCAACATATGCAATGAACTATTACCGTGAGCATAACATCACCCCAGTTCAGATAAATATGCCCCTTGCTATAGACACAATCCTTGTATCGCAGGACATGCACCTGGAGCAGATTGCCGCCGTGCTTGGACTGCCGCTGGATGAGCTCAGGACAATGAACCCGCAGTACCGCACAGGCCTGGTGCCGGGAAAAACAAGACCCAGCGCAATCACTCTTCCGCTTGACAAACTGGGCGATTTCATAGCAATGACTGATACAATCACCGGCTACAGGCGCGAACAGTATCTCACCACCGTCACCCAGGCCACCGTTAGCCAGCAGTCGGCCTACTCTCCTCCTGATGTTAACGGTAAGACAAAGCTGACATACGTTGTAAAGCAGGGTGACAACCTTGGATTCATCTCAGAGTGGTATGATGTAGGTCTTTCAGAACTCAGATACTGGAATAACATCTACCGCAACACAATCAAAGTCGGACAGAAACTCTCCATTTATGTTGATCCCTCAAAAGCAGACCGTTACAGCAAGATCAGCTCTATGAGCTTTGCCGACAAGCAGAAGATGGAGGGCAAGGTTACTGCTTCTTCCGGAACAGCAGCAGCAGCAGTGCCGCAGGTGTCAGCATCTGCAATGACCTCCGGGGATTATGAGTTTTACACTGTCAGAAACGGCGATACAGTCTGGGATATAGCGAAAAAATTTGATGGCGTGTCGGCGACCGACATTCTGATGTTGAACAATATTTCTGATGCTTCAAGAATAATGGTTGGACAGAAGCTGAGGATCAGGAAAAAAAGCTGAATAACAATACAATATGCGCCCCGGCAGAATCCTGCTATTTCTGCTTGCTGTCGTTCTGACACTCATCATTCTAAACCTGCTGACCGACAGGCAGCGGGAGGATGGGGGCTCGCTATCCCAACCCCGGGAAACTTTAAACCCTGATACGGTCCCGGCAGTATCATCCCCTGTCATTCCTGACAGCGTTGATGAGGATACGTCCGAATATTCTTTACCTCATCCATGGTACCCGGGCGATGCCGTAAGGGACTCTGTCAGAGGAGGCAGGCAGGTGAGGATTGTCTATTATGGCGACTCGCAGATTGAAGGTGACCGCGTTACATCGCTGCTCAGGCGGGAACTGAGAAAAGTGGGAGGTGGCACCGGCCCAGGCATGTTCCTGCCTGTCATGCCCGTAATGTACACACGCTCATATGTGGTGCGCTCCTCTTCAAACTGGAGGAGATACACTCTCCTCGACTACCGGAACGGGACTCTCCCCCACAACAGGCTTGGCCCGATGCTGGCCCTCTGCCGCTTCACCCCCCCGGGTGACAGCACGAACATACGCTCATTCGCAACTGTCAGAATCAACCCTGTACCGGGTTCAGACTCGGCCGTATCCAGGTATGAAAAGCTGAGGATCTTCTACGGCAACAACAATGATACTGTGCTTGTCGGCATACGCTCAGGAAATTCGCTTGTTGATTTTGCAATGCTTCAGATGGGAGAAGGGCCGCTCGAATATACAGTGGCCCTGCCTGCCGTTTCAGACGTGACAGTTGAATTCACAGGCCGTAACTCGCCGGACATCTATGCCCTGAGCCTGGAGAGCGAAACCGGAGTGGTGGTCGATAACGTCCCGGTACGTGGCAGCGCAGGACTCGAGTTCGTTATGACCGATGAAAGGGGATTTGAAGGGTGCTTCGCGGGACTCAGCCCTGACATGATATTCCTGCAGTTCGGACTTAATGTTGTACGAAACGTCAGAAGCGAATACAACTACTATGAGGAGGGACTTGCAAAACAGATAAACTGGCTCGGAAAGGTTTCCGACGGTGCCCCGGTGGTGCTTGTAAGCGTTACCGACATGGCACTGCGGGACAATGACACAATACTCCGCTTTCCAAATATCAGGGCAATCCGCGATGCACAGAAAAAGGCATCGGATAGAAGCGGTGCGGTTTTCTGGGATGCCTGGGAAGCAATGGGTGGCCCGGGGTCGGCAATCAGCTGGTTTAACCATACTCCTCCGCTGACCTCCAAAGACCTGACCCACCTTTCCAATGCCGGAACGGATACGATTGCCTCACGGCTGTATGCAGACCTGCTGGCGGAGCGGAAGACAGTTAAAAGTGAGTATCAGACCGTTACTCCTCCTGCAGAACCGGTAGTGGCAGTGCAGGAGTCAGGAGATGAAGATTATCCCGCTGTGCCCCCTCCGGCTGATCCGGCAATGGCTGATGAAGAAGAAGATCCCGTAGTCACAGAAAGCGAACTGCAGGGCAGAAACGGTTTCTTCACCCAGATACTTACCAGGTTCTCTGCATTGCTCAGATACCATCCTGACCAGACCTTTATATTTACAACCCCTGGCTTCTGGATCTTTTTCCTTGTTGTCATGGCAGGGTTCGCCCTTGTACACAGAAGGCGTGCCATGTGCCACACATGGCTTCTGCTGGTCAGCCTCTATTTCTATTATCGTGCCGGAGGCCTCTTCATTATACTACTGCTGCTTACAGCCCTGCTGACTTATCTCACAGCCATAATGACTGACAGATCCCGCAGCCGTGCCGGTAAACGATTCTGGCTGGTAACAAATTTGGTTTTACTGCTCGGATTCCTGTCATATTTCAAATATGCTGGCTTTCTGACAGAGACAATTAATTCCCTGTTCAATACCTCGCTTGTTGCTCATGACATCTTCTCTTCCTGGTCCAACAGCCTCTTCGGCACTAACTTCAACGTCACGAACATTATACTGCCGGTGGGGATTTCATTCTTCACTTTCCAGGCTCTCAGCTACAGTATCGATGTCTACCGGGGCAGGATGGCGGCTGAACGCAATCTAACCGATTTCTCCTTCTACCTCACTTTCTTTCCGCAGCTTGTTGCCGGTCCTATAGTTCGTGCTTCAGAGTTCATACCGCAGATGCGAGGCGAGTATACAATCAGCCGCAATGAGTTTGGGTACGGGCTGTTCCTGATCCTCCAGGGCCTCATAAAAAAGATGCTAATTTCCGATTTTATCTCAACGGGATTCATTGACAGGGTATTTGATGCCCCGGCCATCTATTCGGGGTTTGAGAATCTAATGGCGGTTTATGGGTACGGTCTTCAGATATACTGTGACTTTTCTGGTTATACTGATATAGCAATCGGGGTGGCGATGCTGATGGGCTTCCGTTTGCCGCTCAACTTCAATTCGCCGTATAAAGCCGTAAATATCAGTGATTTCTGGAGACGGTGGCATATTTCACTCTCACGCTGGCTGAAGGACTATCTGTACATTCCCATGGGAGGCAACAGGAAGGGACCCCTGCGCACGGGATTCAACCTGATGGTCACCATGCTGCTCGGAGGCCTGTGGCACGGGGCTGCTACCCGTTTTGTAGTCTGGGGCGGCTTACACGGTGTGGCTCTCGTTGCCGAGAAGATATGGCATCACCTCTTCAGGAAAGTGACGAGAAAGAGGCGTATTGCACGCGTTGCAGGTATTATCCTGACTTTCAACTTTGTCAGTTTTGCCTGGATATTCTTCAGGGCTGAAACAATGGATCAGGCCGGGGTGATGCTCACCCAGATATTCTCCTCTTTCACACCGGGCGACTATGGACGGGTACTCATGGCTTATATGCCTGTTATTGTGTTGATTGTGTCAGGCTACATACTTCATTTTCTTCCCGTGACTGTGAAGGAGGCCTACAGGGGTCTGTATATCAGGATGCCTGTCGTTGTTCAGTTCCTTGTTGTACTGGCTGTTGCGCTGCTGCTGCACAGGGTGGGAGCTGAAGTGGTGCAGCCATTCATCTATTTCCGGTTCTGACCTGAGGTACTCAGCCCCCCGAATTCGTCTTCACCGTTTTTTTATTTCACTTCCGTCTTTTGCCGGTCTGCACCCCTGTCTTTGCCTGTATTAAAGCCGTCTGCTTACCTGGCCTCAGTCATAAGTTCTGCATCCGACATGCCTGGAGAAGAGGCTTTTATCATGATCTTTCCGGGATTGTTTGCACGGAGCAGAATCGATGCTATACCAGACCCGGCCTTCACCGGGTTGGTACCGATCAGTCCGGCGTTTCCTCTTACTGTAAAATGCACCAGCGAGTCAGCTGAATGTACCGGGTTGCCTGTTGAATCTATGAGTGCAGCATAAACGAAAATAACGTCAGAGCCATCCCCGCGAAGTGGCTTGTTGCTGAAGTCAGCTGTGAGGCGCAGGGCCACAGGTCTTCCAGGAGTGGTGACGGAGTGTGATGCTGTTTCTGCCCCGTTCCGTATGGCTGTCGCCCTGATTGTGCCTGGCATGTAACCTGAGAGGGTGAATGTGAACGGAGGATGCGGGAGATCCAGTGATATGCTGTCATTGTCAGGGCCCTGAACCGCAATAAGGGTGTCGTTTCGGAAGAGACTGACGGTGTCGGCGTTGCTGAAGACCCTGACAGTGTTCCCTGATGCCGGAAGGTTATCATGAGCAATGAAGCAAACAGGACCCTGGTCATACTGGCTCCTGTAGAACCAGTATTCTGATTTAGGCAGCCGGAATATATCCATTATGTCCGAGGCTTCCGTGGCAGGGATGAATATGCCACAGGCGCTGTCCATCCGGCTGCAGAAATGGTTATTCCCAAAGGGCAGCTCCTCCTTTACGGCCTGATCAAGCTGTGAGAGGAAGCTGAAAGGGATGACAGCTTCATTAACTGATGCTTCCCACGTTACAACCGACGGGTGGTTGCGGTCACGGCGGCACATCATCCGTGTGTCATGCAATGCTTCCCCTGCGAAGAGGGAGTCGGCTGTCAGCTGCCACCCGGGGATTGTGTTGATCACCATCAGTCCGAGCTCATCGCAGGCATCGAGAAAAGCAGCTGAGGGCGGATAGTGTGAGCTGCGAACGATGTTGAATCCTGCCTCCCTGATCTTGAATGCGTCGCGATAGCTTGCATTATCTGACAGTGCATATCCGATATAGGGATATTCCTGGTGCCTGTTGGTGCCAACCAGCCTGACGGGCTGACCGTTGAGAAGCAGTCCCTTGTCAGGTGTGATCCTTATAGTTCTGAGGCCGATGCGCGTCTCCCTTGTGTCAAAAACAACGCCGTTTTCTGACTGCAGCTCTGTCCTGATCGTATAAAGAAACGGCGCCTCAGGTGTCCAGAGAGAGGGTTGCATGACGATCATCCGGGTTATGAGGCGATGGCTCTGACCGGGCTCCAGCTCAGTTATCTCGGAGAGGGAGGATGCTACTTCAAGTCCTGCTGCATCGAGAAGGATATTCTTCATCCGGAACGACCTCGGTGTACGGTCGTCGTTGCTCATGTGGGCCGAGAGTGTAATGGTGGCCGACTCACGGCTTACATCCCTTACCCCTGTAATAATCCCCCCGCCGGGAGGAGCATTTGACTGAGCGGCTGTTGTTATGTGCAGTTTGTCTGTTACATAGAGGTTCACATTGCGGTAGAGACCACTGTACCACAGGTAACCGAGCTCATCCAGTGGCTTTCCTGGTGGGATGGCCGGATTCTCCCTGTTATCGAGCCTGACGAGGATCTCATTTTCCTTTCCGTAATTGAGATCATCGGTCAGGTTTACGTAAAAGGGAAGGTAGCCACCGGTGTTCCGGGCTATCTCCGCTCCGTTGAGGTAAACAATTGCATCATTTATCGCACCCTCAAAAAGGAGCCCGGTATGGCTGTGCCTCTGCTTCCTGTCAGGCCGGTACAGCTTCTTGTACCAGCATATTCCGGTCCACTGGCTGCCGGTCACAGCCAGGGGCTCAATAAATGCTGAGTGCGGCAGTGATGCCTCCTCCCATTTGTGGTTCGGAATGATTCCCGGCAAAATCTTGTCAGCGTTGACCGAGTCCTGCCGGATGAAGAGCCAACCGTCATTGAATGATACCGGAACGCCATTACTGCCACCCCTTTCGCAGCCCGTATGAGTCAGCAGCGCCGTAAAAAGCACCATTGCAGTCAGTATGCCTGAGCTCTTTTTCATGCCTGGTTGAAGCCTGATACCGGGTGGGCATAGGCTTTCACATCCTTTCCGGTAATCTCTTCGGGACAGAGGATGATGAGTCTTTCAAGCACGTTCCTGAACTCCCTGATGTTACCTGTCCATTTGATCTTTTGCAGTTCGGATATGGCGTCAGGCTTTATCCTCTTTTTCCCCATCCCGTACTCACCGCAGATGAGAGAGTTGAAATGCTCGGCAAGAAGAGGTATATCGTCGCTTCTCTCGTTAAGGGAAGGGACATGTATAAGAATGACACTCAGGCGGTGATAGAGGTCCTCCCTGAAGGTGTTGCGGTCAATCTCCTCCCTTATGTTTTTGTTGGTGGCGGCAATCACCCTGACGTCCACATGGATATCCTTGTCTGATCCCACTCTTGTAATCTTACTTTCCTGAAGGGCCCTGAGAACCTTTGCCTGGGCTGCCAGGCTCATGTCCCCCACCTCGTCAAGAAAGATCGTTCCGCCCGTCGCCTGCTCGAACTTACCGATTCGCTGCTTGATTGCCGAGGTGAATGACCCCTTCTCATGTCCAAACAGCTCGCTCTCAATCAGCTCGGAAGGTATTGCTGCGCAATTGACCTCCACGAAGGGCCCGCGTGAACGGTTACTCTTTTCGTGTATCTGGTGTGCCACCAGCTCCTTGCCGGTACCGTTGGAGCCGGTGATCAGTACACGCGCTTCGGTGGGCGCAACCCTGTCAATCATCTCCTTGACCTGTATTATGGCAGGGGAATTACCAACTATATCGTATTTTTTGCTCACCTGCTTTTTCAGAGTCTTTGTCTGGCTGATGAGTGACCCTCTCTCGAGGGCATTACGGATTGTGATGAGCAGCCGGTTAAGGTCGAGAGGCTTCTCAAGGAAGTCAAAGGCACCTTTCCTGATTGAGTCAACAGCAGTGTCGATATTGCCGTGACCTGATATCATTATTACAGGTACGTCGGTTGATATTTCCTGGAGTTTCTGAAGCACCTCAATTCCGTCCATCTTTGCCATCTTGATGTCACAGAGAACTGCATCATACTGCTGCTGGGTAAAGAGTTCTATCCCCGCCGTACCCTCCTCTGCAAGATCAACTTCGTACTTTTCGTATTCAAGCACATCCTTCAGGGTGTTCCTGATCGACCTTTCATCGTCTATGACTAATATCCTGGGCATTTATGGTCGTTTTATCCTTTGTATGTCAGCCACTTCCACAGCTCCTTCCAGGATGTCTTCTTCCCGTACATCAGTATCCCGGTACGGTAGATTTTTGCTGCCATCCAGACTGCCCCGGCAAGGGTGATAAGCATGAGCCCCATTGAAAGGGCTATCTCCCATGCCGGCACATCAAACGGAATACGGGCCATCATCACGATAGGGGAGGTTAATGGTATGATTGAGAACCAAAAGGAAAGGGAGCTCTCGGGGTTTTGCATTGTACCCATTGCAACAATCAGTCCGAGTATAATCGGTATTGTAACCGGCAGCATGAACTGCTGCGTCTCGGTCTCATTATCCACGGCTGATCCGATCGCCGCAAACAGTGATGCATAGAGAAGGTAACCTGTGAGGAAGAAGAACACGAAGCAGAAGATGATCAGTCCCCATGGCTGGCTTAGCGCTCCGGCAAAAATCTCCTGGAATTCAGTGAGCTGTTCCGGCGTGACGGTAGCTGTTGCAGTGCCTCCCATCGGCTGATCGGCCCCTGCAAAGCTCTGCGGGAACTGTTGAATCTGTTCCATTGCGCCTTCAGGAAGGAAACTGGACTTGACAACCATCACCAGTGCAAGTGTAAGCACTATCCACAGCGCGAACTGGGTAAGTCCGACAAGACCAACGCCGATGATCTTGCCAAGCATCAGCTGAACAGGCTTGACGGATGAGACGATGACCTCCACGATACGGTTGGTCTTCTCCTCAATCACACCGCGCATAACCATTGATCCGAACATGAACACGAGCATATACATCAGGAAGCCCCCTATATACGCCAGGGCCATTGAGATGCCGGTGCTTGTCTCGCGGGCGCTGCCCGATTCATCCATCTTGATTGTCTGAATTCTTACGCTCGTGTTGATTGTACGGAGAATCTCATCGAGGTTCTCGATGTTGTAGGCGAGCAGCTTCTGCTTTTCAATCTCCCTCTCAAGTGATCCTGAAATATGGTCAAGAAGTCCGATCGGAGGTTGTTTTTTGGATATAAGCTGTATTGCGTCAGGCGATGAGACAAGTTCGGGTGAGATAAAAAGTACCCCGTAATAACCCATTTCCGAGAAGTTATTCTTTATATCATCGAGCTTAACACCCGCGAGGTACTCGAAGTCCGTGTCCTTGGTATCAGGAATTACATTGGCGAAAAGGTCCGATCCCTCTTCAATAACTGCGATCTTCTTGCTCTCCTTGTCTTCGTTTGTCATCACCAGCGCCGGGATGATGAAAATAAGAGCAAAAAGAAAAGGTGTGAGGAAGGTCATGATCAGGAACGACTTCTTCCTGACCCTGGTTATATATTCTCTGCGTATTATCAGTGCTATCTTGTTCATGGCTCAGTTTTTTACGGCTTCCTTATTCTTTGTTTCCACAACCCTTATGAATATCTCGTTCATTGAGGGCAGGGCAGGGTTGAAAGAGATCACCTTTCCCGAGGCGGTCATGGCCCTGAGTATCTCATTGTTGTCCGACTGTTCCGATGCCTTGATCCGCACGGTGCTCCTGCCGTCATCAAAGGCGGATCCCAGAACGGTGAAGTGACCGTTCGCAGAGGGTGTCACCTCGCCTGCAAAGACTATCTCGTACTCGTTTCCGGCCCACTCGTTGCGTATCTTTTCAACACTTCCTTCAAGGATCGTCTCGGCCTTGTTGATCAGAGTGATATTGTCACACAGTTCTTCAACAGAGCTCATGTTGTGAGTGGAGAAGATGATTGTGGCTCCGCGTTCGCGAAGGAATAGAATCTCATCCTTTATCTGCTTCACGTTAATAGGGTCGAAGCCGGTAAACGGTTCATCGAAGATCAGGAGCCGGGGCTCGTGAAGTACTGTCGTTACAAACTGAACCTTCTGCTGCATCCCTTTTGAGAGCTCCTCCACCTTCTTGTCCCACCAGTCAATTATCTGCAGTTTCTTGAACCAGTATTTGAGGCGGCGCATGGCTTCGGCATGGCTGAGGCCCTTTAGCTGAGCCAGGTAGAGAGCCTGTTCTCCGACCTTCATCTTTTTATAGAGGCCGCGTTCTTCGGGAAGGTACCCGATGTTGTTCACATCCTGCGGCTTGATTGGCCGGCCATCGAGGAATATGGCTCCGCTGTCCGGCGCCGTGATCTGGTTTATGATGCGGATCAGGGTTGTCTTGCCCGCTCCGTTGGGCCCGAGGAGCCCGTAGATGCTCTGCTCGGGAACGCTTATACTGACCCTGTCAAGCGCAGTCTGGGTAGCAAAGCGTTTCGTAACGTCTTTGGCTTCAAATAATATCATTGTCTTTCCACAATTAAGTTGTTAGTCCGGGAAATTCAAAGATATAAAAAAAGGCCGATACGCTGTATATGCGGTGTATCGACCTTATTTATCGCGGTTCTCCGGCTTTCAGGAGAAATAGTTCTTAACCCTGTCGAAAAAGCCCTTGTCGTCTGCGTCAGGTTTCGGGGTGAAGGTGTCTGAGTTCCTGAACTGTTCAACTGTCTTCTGTTCCTCACGGCTGAGGTTCTTTGGTATCCAGACGTTTACGTTTACAAGCAGGTCGCCCTTGCCGTAACCGTTCACATCTGGCAGCCCTTTTCCCCTCAGGCGCAGTATCTTTCCGGCCTGTGTGCCCGGATCTATCTTGATCCGCACCTTGCCCTCGATGGTGGGCACCTCGACGTTGGCACCGAGGATTGCATCCGGGATACTGATGAAGAGGTTGTATATAAGGTCATTGCCTTCCCTGATCAGCTGGTCGTGCGGTTCCTCATCGATCACAACTATCAGGTCACCGTTGATGCCGCCGCGGCGTGCTGCGTTACCCTTGCCGGTTACCGAGAGCTGCATCCCGGGAGCCAGTCCTGCCGGTATGTTCAGAGGTATGACCTCTTCTGCCTGGGTGATGCCTTCACCGTAGCATTTCTGGCATTTCTTTGTAATTACCTTCCCTTCTCCGCCGCATACGTTGCAGGGAGCGGAGGTCTGCATCTGCCCGAGGATTGTATTCATCACCCTGGTAGTGTGTCCCGTGCCCTTGCAGGCAGTGCAGGTGGTCACATCGCTGTCGGAGGCTGCGCCGCTGCCGTGGCAGGTGCTGCAGGTGACGTACTTGTTTACCTTGACCCTTTTCTCTGCACCGCGGGCGAACTCTTCAAGGGTGAGTTTCACCTTGAGCCTCAGGTTGCTGCCCTTATTGACTCCGCGGGAGCGGCCTCCGCCGCGCCGCGAACCGAAGGCGCCTCCGAATGCGTCACCAAAGATGTCACCGAAGGAGGAGAAGATGTCTTCCATCGTCATACCTCCACCGCCGCTGAAGCCACCGCCGAATCCGCCGCCGTTCATCCCCGCGTGACCGAACTGGTCATACCTCGACTTTTTCTCGTCATTGCTGAGGACCTCGTAGGCTTCGGCAGCCTCCTTGAACTTCTCCTCGGCCTCCTTGTTGCCCGGGTTCTTGTCAGGATGAAACTTCAGGGCCTGTTTGCGATAGGCCTTTTTTATCTCATCCTTGGTGGCGTCCTTGCCAACACCCAGTACTTCGTAATAATCTCTTTTCGACATATGTCTTTGCAGAACCGTTCTGTTATTCGCCCACTACCACCTTTGGAAAGCGGATCACTTTATCATTCAGTGTGTATCCCTTCTGGGTAACGTCTATAACCTTGCCCTTCATCTTCTCATCCTCCACAGGGATTGTGGTCACTGCCTCATGCATGTCACTGTTGAACTCCTCGTTGACGGCCTCGATAGCTTTCACGCCGCTATGTTTCAGGAATTCGTTTATCTTGCTGTATATAAGCTCAAGACCTGCCTTGACAGCATTACAGTCCTCCGAGGTGCGCATCGAGTTCATGGCCCTGTCAAAGTCATCTATAATGGGAAGAAGCTTCCTGATGACCGATTCGCCACCAGACTGTGACAGTTCAATCTTTTCACGGAGTGTTCTCTTCCTGTAATTGTCAAATTCAGCAGAAAGACGCAGATACCTGTCCTGCATTTCTGTCAGTTTCCCCATAAGTTCCTCCTCAGCCTTGCTCTTTACAGCGCCATCAGATTCGCCCTCATGTGTTGGCTGACCTGATGCATCACTCTCCGTATTAACCTGATTATCCTGTGTTTCCTTATCGGGCATGGGTCCATCATGCCTCTCATCGTGACTCTTCTTCTTTACCATGATAAAAACAGTTTACTATTGGCTCCTTAGCAAAATGCCGGCCATAATTCCAAAACTGACAAAGTGACAATTCAGAGCTTGATCGCCACTGCCTCTATTTCAACGAGGCAGCCATGATGGAGGCCTGCCACCGTGATGATTGACCTGGCAGGGAGTACCGGACCGAAGAAATCAGCATACACCCTGTTGACTTCCTCCCAGTGCTTCACATCAGTAGTATATATGGTGGTGCGTGCAATTGTGGTAATATCCCCGCCTGCCGCCTTTACAATGCTGAGTACGTTTTTCAGAGCCTGCAGAGTCTGCTCGCTTATATCACCTGTGAGCCTGTCACCTGTGAGCGGCACAACGGGCAGTTGTCCCGAGACAAAGATTATGTTACCGGACAGAATTCCCTGAGAGTAGTGCCCTGCGGGCAGCGGGGCATCATAGGTGTTAATGCTGGTGATGGGCATGGCTTTTTATTTAAGACCGTTAATAGCTGCTGCTCTTGTACTTTTTCTTGTTCTGCTTGTTCTGCTGCCCCTTGTATTTGTCCTGGGGCCGGCCCTGATACCTTCCCTGTGGCTTGCTCTTGGGAGGAGCAAGGAGATCCCTTACATCGGGCATCCTGAAGTTTTCCGGCACCTTCAGCCTGTCACCGGAGATTGCCATCATATCCCTGATAATGATTTCATCTGCCACCTGTGCCTTGTTCCACGTCAGATAATCTTTTTTCATCTGGTTGAGGATGAGAGTTGTCAGGTAGCTCTTTTCATCCCCGTCTTCCATATTTGATGCTGCCTCAATCAGGGCAGGCACAATCTGCCCGTAGTGAGCATACTTGATGTCACCGTTATGATACGGTACTTTGTTGGGTTTTGCGTCCAGCTTGCTGCGGTCAGGACCGGGATACGGAGAATCGACGTCAAGATTAAAATCGGCAATTATCATCAGGTGATCCCAGAGCTTGTGTTTGAAATCCGTCACCTCCTTCAGGTTAGGGTTCAGGTTGCCCATGATCTGTATAATGGTTCTTGCTGCCTGGTTCCTCTCCTCGGGATCCTTTATTGTTTTAATATGTTCAATCATCTTCTGAACGTTCCTGCCATATTCAGGCAGAGACATTCTTTTCCTCTGTGTGTTGTAATCGAAACTCATCTGTTAAATTTTGGTCAAAGCTACTAATAAAAAACGATCTCAGAGTCCAAGAAACTGAATTGCAAGGCCTGAGCCGGCAATGGTTGCACCTGCTATCACATTGACGTAGCGCTCAAGCGGTTTCAGGTTGACGCGGCTCAGGCCGAGCCTGAATGTCAGCACAACTGTCATCATTGTGATTATTGTTACCGCTGAGAAGAGGAGTGAGACCAGGACAACCCCGCTGACATTGTTTTCCGCAGCCGGGTACATCAGTATGGGGATCAAAGGCTCGCACGGACCGAGCACAAAGATCAGGAAGAGTATCCACGGAGTGAGATTCTTCCTGTCAGAAAGGTGGATATGCGAGTGACCGCTGAAATGGTCATGCTCATGTTCGTGTGCCGTCCCGTTGGTATGTATATGGCTGTGAGCATGTCTCTTCTTGCGGTACAGGGTCCGGAGACTGATCAGCATGTAAATGAGTCCGAAAGCAATAAGCAGCCAGGCAGCAATATTACCCCTGAAGCCCTCCAGGAATTCCAGTTTGGAGAGTGAAATACCGGCTGCGATACCAATGAACCCGACTATTATTGAACTGAGGACATGACCCAGCCCGCAGAGGAAGGTTATGAACATCGTCTTCCTTATGCTCCATTTGCGGGCTTCGCCCATTACAATGAACGGCAGGTAATGGTCAGGGCCGACAAGTGTGTGAACGAACCCGATTGTGACCGCAGTGCCTGCCAGAAGTAGTGTTGATCCCTCCATGTAATTTTTTAGATTGCGTAAATATAATAATATTGCGGGATCTGCTAACGGTTGAGGGAGACCCACCTTCCATTCTCCCAGGCCATCTCCCTGAAGCCGGTGTTCAGGTTGTCAAGCAGTCTGCGGGCGTCGGAAATGTATGTCATCATTGTCTCATACTGTTCGGCGGTCTGGAAGAATTCAGGCTTCTTTTCGAACTCCGCGCATGGCAGGATGTAGAATTTACTTTTCCCATTCTCAATCGGGGTATATACCCAGGTGAGCACGTATCCGGCATCAGAGACGAAGGCTGAATCACCACTGGCAGTAATGTCCATTCTTATCATCGCTCCGCCGTCGCGTCTCCTTGTCCGCTGATTGGAGACAAAGTTGCCCATTGACCACACCACCGGATTCCTGAAACCGATGCTGTCTGTTACTGCGTTCATTGGCTGAAGCACATGAGGATGGGAGCCTATAATAATATCGGCACCGCTGCGCTGCAGTGCCGCCGCCGTGAGCTTCTGTTCCGCCGAGGGAATGGTGTCATACTCTATGCCCCAGTGGATGAATACAATAGTCTGGTCTGCCCCCAGCCAGGCTGCCCTGCTGATGTCAGCAGCTGCCCGGAGAGTGTCAATGTATGCTACTGTTGCCGGCGGTGGCACCACAATACCGTTGGTGCCGTACGTATAGGCAAGCATGGCAATCCTCATCTCCGGGTGGACAATCATGAGTGGTGACAGGTAGTCACGGGTCTCAGGGCTCACCCATGTTCCGGTGTGCCTGATGCCCAGGCTGTCCAGGACCCTGATGGTGCGTCCGATGCCTTTTGGACCTCTGTCGGCAGAGTGATTGTTGGCAGTGCCAAGGATGTTGAACCCTGCATCGCGGCAGGCAACTGCAAGAGCGTCAGGAGAACTGAATGCAGGGTATCCTTTGTATGGCGCCCCGCCAAGAGTTACCTCAAGGTTTCCAATCGCAACGTCAACGCCTGACAGGAGGGGAGCTACATAACTGAAGACAGTATCATACGAGTAAGTGCCGGCAGAATCATTCAGCGCCGATGCAATCTGCCCGTCATGACCCATAATGTCTCCGGTGAACAGAAGTGTGAGTACTGAGTCAGCCTCCTGGGCGGAGACAAGTGCCGGCAGGCTCAGCAGAAGTGAAAGCAATCTGATTTTAAGCGAACTCATCACTATCCGGTTCAAGGCTATCCGTTCCAAAAATAGTCATATATTAGCAAGTTCAAAAATGTTTGTTTATATCATGGAACACCTTAATTCAGATATTGTTACGTACGTCCTGCTCCCTTTGTTCATTTTTCTGGCCAGGATAATTGATGTTTCACTCGGGACTCTCAGGATTATATTTGTCACAAAGGGCATGAGGCAGGTCGCTCCGCTGGTTGGCTTCGTTGAGGTGCTGATCTGGCTTCTTGCAATAAGCAGGATCATGCAGGATCTTGACAACTGGGTGTGTTATGTCGCGTATGCCGGAGGCTTCGCCACAGGCAACTTTATCGGAATGTACCTGGAAGAGAGGCTCGCAATCGGCCATGAGATGATCAGGGTTATCACACGGAAGGATGCCACCAATCTCATTGATGACCTCCGGACCAAAGGATACGGCGTCACCTCGGTAAAAGCCCAGGGGATAGAGGGAGACGTTGCGGTCATATACATTATTGCCCGCAGGAGTATGATAAAGGAGGTTCTGGATGAGATCAATCAATTTAACCCCCGCGCACTTTATACGGTTGAATCTATAAAATACGTCAACAAGGAGATTTTCCACAAGTCCGAGGAGGAGAGGCAGCGGAACTGGCTGACAAACACTGTCAGGAGACCAGGCAGATAGGCTATCTGGCCGGTGATGACACGCCAATTACAATCGTATCACGTTCTGCTGTAGTGTTGGTCATCCAGAATGTAATAATGTGATTGCCGGTCCTTTCAGGTGTAAAGGTAACTGTTGTGTCACCTGAAACGATCATTTCAGGGCATGCTCCTGTTGATTCGTAATCGGCCAGCGCCACCATTTCATACTGCCGGTCATCTTTCTCTGTGAAGACGAAATGAATATTGCTCCAGCATCCGTTGTCCATGGAGGCACTCGCCCAGATGTTCACCGGAACGCCAACCTGACCTGTCTCAGGCACGCCACGCTCCTCAAATGGTATCACAACATTGCTGTACATTGTGACGCCCGGGTCAAGATCACAGGAGGAAACTGTAACGGCCATCAGCAGGGCCAGCAACTTGAGAGTTTTCATTGTATAATTTAATTTATGAGGTGGTTTATTAAAGCGGCTCAGCCACAATAACCATACCAATTTATTCTGCATTGTAAAGTGCAAAAGTGCTTATGTACGGTGTGGCGCGGGAAGAGACCACCGTCAGCCTGATCTCATCGGCTTTCACCTCAGGGAATCGTATCATGCGCTTGTAGCCTATTGTAGTGCCTTTGGCGATAGTGTCCCATCCCCTCTCCGAGAGAGCTTCGATGAAGAACTTCTCCACACGCTGACCCTTGGTAATGTCCTCCTGCAGCATCGCCACATTGAAAGTAGCTGCTATTGCCGGAACGAAGGATGCCACCCGTTTGCGCCGCGGGCTCCAGGAGGTGCCGTTGTCTCCGTCGATAAGGGCGGATGCGCCTCTGCCGTAAGGCCTGGCTCCGTTCATGAGGTCAGTGGCGTACATTTTATCTATCCACGCCTTCAGACCCTGCAGACTGCGAATATCATTGTCACTTATCAGCCCGCGGTTGTCAGGTGGGACGTTTAGCAGGAGCACAGCATTGCGCCCCACTGAACTAAGATATATGTCAGCCAGTTTTGCAACGTCCTTTACCAGTGAGTCTTCGGAAGCTCGCCAGAACCATCCCGGCCTGATTGAGACATCCACCTCTGCAGGGTACCAGAAAAGATGTCCCGCTTTGCTGAGAAGGCTGCTGCTCCCCAGGTCCTCTGACATGGCATTTACTCCCAGCGCATCATTGATTGCAACGGAAGCGGGGGTTCCTCCCGGTGCGAGCACTGTGGCGCTCCACTCTGTCTCCCGGCCGTAACCGCTCTCTGTCCCTACCCATCTGACATCTTCGCCCATGACTGCCGTGACTGCATCGGGTTGCAGCTTCCTGATAAGGTCATAGATTGCCTGCCAGTCGTATTCCTGTCTGCGGCCGTCAGGCCCTTCGCCATTGGCGCCGTCAAACCAGACCTCATCGACACTGCCATACCACGTCAGCAGTTCAGTAAGCTGCTCCATGTAAAACTTATTGTACGCGGGTGAGTCGCCATAACTGGCTGCGTTTCTGTCCCAGGGGGAGAGGTAAACACCGAACTTCATGCCATACTCTTCACATGCATTCTTCAGCTCCCTGATCACATCACCCTTGCCCTCCTTCCATGGGCTGGAAGCTACTGAGTGAGTGGTTGTATTCGTTGGCCACAGGCAGAAGCCGTCGTGATGCTTTGCGGTGATGATGACCATCTTCATGCCTGCCTCGCTGAGCACCCTGACCCATTGTCTGGCGTCAAGTGAATCCGGGTTGAACAGTTCGGGCGATTCCTTCCCCGTACCCCATTCGAGGCCGGTAAAGGTGTTTAGAGTAAAATGAAGGAAGGCAGTCATCTCAAGCTGCTGCCATTCGAGCTGGCGCGGATGAGGAACCAGGCGGGCCGCCATAGCCTCCTTTACACCCAGGTTGGGCTTTACGGGGAAATCAATTCTTCCTGTGAAGAACTCTGTCTCATGCTGCCCTGAACACGAGAGGAGCAGGGCGATTGACAGGAGGGCAGGCCCCGCTCTTTTTATCAGCTGTAATATCTTCAGCTTCACTGTCTGACTGATTTAATGTACTTTGAGTTGCGGAAGCGCAGTGCTGACCAGTCATCGTCTATCGCTACCTGGCTCACGGGCCTGAACCCTGTCTCCGTTACGGTATCCCATCCGTGGTCGCGGTTGATGTCTGTAGTGTATTTATGCGATCTGCCCTTCGGGTAAGCCAGCCACAGCTTCCCGTCATCACTCAGGTTATGAATGCATGCCGGCCCCAGCTTCTCAACGTCTGCGGAGGCCGGGGTGAAAACGATCATGAAGTCATACAGGTAACGGGCATTGATCTCGGTATCAATCATCACTTCCGGCAACAGGCCGTTGATCCTCTCGCGAAACTCCTCAGGCGCATTAAGTACCGCAATCCGGTTCTGGTCACCGTACCTGAGTTTTTTCAGAATATTGTCCATCTTTCTATCTTATACCCCGGGACAAAGATACAAATAAGAGGGACTTGAGATCTACAGGTCCGGCATCTGCCATTTTATCCTTTTTTATAGTATATTTGCAGGGTCAAATTGGGGTGCCTTACTTAACAGGCTGAGATCATACCCTTACAACCTGATCCGGGTAATGCCGGCGGAGGGAAAGAGAGTAATCATTTCCGGCTTGTCTGACCACCCTCGTTTCTGACGATGTTGTTTTTTATTGTTGGAGAAATGATGAGGAAAATTGCAGTTTTTATTTCAGTGATGATGCTCCTGCCGGGCATTCTGTCAGGACAGCGGCACAGCGGGATGATCACGGGCAGGGTGACGGATGAAACCGGAATCCCCATGGCGGGTGCATCAGTGGTCCTGAAAGAAACAGGGACCGGGGTTGCAACCGGCAATGACGGGCATTATTCTCTTCGTGGTCTGAGAGACGGTTCATATAACATCCGTATCAGTTTTACCGGCTATGAAGCCATCGACACTGCAGTGGTTGTCAGTGGTATGGCCGTGGCTGACGTAATGCTGAAGGAGGCACTATTTATTGCCGGTGAGGTGATAGTAAGGGGCAGCCGCGCCGGTGCACGCACACCGATGGCGCACAGCACCGTGGGCTCTGAAGAGCTGCGCGAAAGGGACCTGACAAGGGATATGCCGTTCCTGCTCTCACTGACACCCTCGGTGGTGGAGACCTCCGACGCTGGCACGGGAATAGGATATACATCGCTGCGCATTCGCGGATCCGATGCAAGCAGGATAAACATAACCCTCGACGGCATACCGCTCAACGACTCTGAATCGCAGCAGGTCTTCTGGGTCGATCTGCCCGACCTGGCCTCCTCCACCGGGAGCATCCAGGTGCAGCGCGGGGTGGGTACCTCCACCAACGGCGCCGGTGCCTTCGGCGCCTCCGTGAACATAAGCAGCATGACACCGCCGGCGGAGGCAGGAGCCATGGCTGAGATGTCGTATGGTTCGTTCAATACTTCGCGCCTTGCGGCGAAAGCGTGGACAGGAATGCTCGGAGACAGGTTCAATATGATGGTTCGCGCCTCCCGGATCCATAGTGACGGTTATGTCGAACACAGCAAAGCCGATATTCGCTCTGCGACGGTATCAGGAATATGGTCGGCACCGTCAGATCTGATACGCTTCAACGTGATCACAGGCGACCAGAAGACAGGCATCAGCTGGTGGGGAGTGCCGATGGAGATACTGCCGGAAAACAGGAGGTATAACCCTGCGGGCGAGTACGAGGATGCCGACGGCGTGACCCGCTACTACGAGGATGAGACTGACGTCTATACACAGAATCACTACCATCTTTTTCATACCCACATTTTCCCGGGCAGGGTCAGCCTGAACACCGGGCTTCATCTGACTACCGGCAAAGGCTACTACGAGGAACAGAAGAGCGATATCAACCCCTTTGAATACGGTATATCAGACCTGTTCCCCTCTGACCCTGTTATAAATGAGGTGGATATTGTACAGCGGAAGTGGCTCGACAACCTCTTTTACGGCGCGGTATTTTCTCTGATCAGACAGGGAGACAGGACCGAGTGGACCTTCGGGGGAGCGCTGAACAGGTACGACGGCGATCACTTCGGAAGGATAAAGTGGCTTGAATATACAGGAAAAATTCCTCCGGGATATGAGTGGTACAGGAACAACGGGCTGAAGGATGAATTCAATGTCTACGGCAAGGTGAATGCCGGGGTGTCTGGCAGCCTTAACGCCTTTCTCGACCTGCAACTGAGACATATAAACTACCGCTTCGAGGGTCCTGATGATGACATGAAGGACCTCTCAGGCAAACACAGATTCCTCTTCTTCAATCCAAAGGCCGGCCTCTTCTGGAGCAACGGCAATGGAAGCGAAGCCTTTGTGTCGGCCGCCGTTGCCCACCGCGAACCCACCCGGTCCGACTTCAAGGAAGCTGCCGGCGATATTGACGCGACACCCCGGCGTGAGCGACTGACCGACTTCGAGGGAGGATACACCTTCCGGAACTCCAGGGCCGCTCTGGGCGTTAACCTGTATTACATGCAGTACCATGATCAGCTGGTGCCAACAGGAAAAATCAGCACCACGGGATATCCCATTATGACAAACGTGCCTGAGAGCTTCAGGACAGGAGTGGAGCTCTCCGGGAGCTACCGCCCTTCAACACTGGCGGCCATGAAGATGAACCTGACGCTCAGCAGGAGCAGTATCAGGAATTTCAGGAACTACTTCTACAATTACAACACTGATGACTGGAGCGAGGAGTATGTATTCAGCGATCTGGGTACGGTTGACATAGCATATTCGCCCCGCCTCACAGGGTCCGCAGAGCTGGAGGTCAAACCCTTTGAAAGCCTCTCGCTGAGATTGACCGGCAAGTATGTGGGCCGGCAATATTTTGACAATACGATGAACCCTGACCGTTCGCTTGAACCCTATTTTATCAGCAGCCTTTCTGCAGCTTACAGCTTAGCCTTGAAGAAAGCCGGCGAACTGACATTCCGGTTCATGGTCAATAACCTCTTCAATGCTCAGTATGAGAACAATGCTTACGGCGGGATGTGGACCGAGGATGGCGTGGAGAAGACATGGGCATACTTCTTTCCGCAGGCCGGGATAAACTACACGGCCGGGATTTCATTATCTTTCTGACACAATGGTGAGCGACTGGATAGCTGAGAATATTGTCGAGATCTTCGGGGCGGTCACGGGCATTGTCTACGTGATCCTCGAGATAAAGCGGAACATATGGCTATGGCCGCTGGGGATCGTCACCTCGGCGGTGTACATATATGTTTTTGGCCGTGAAGGTTTTTATGCCAACATGGGACTTCAGGGCTACTACCTTGTTATCAGCGTTTACGGATGGTACATGTGGCATGGAGCACAAGGCAAAAGTGCCGTAATAGCGCGTAGCGCTTCAAGCATTGTAGAACCGGCAGACCCCCCATCATCCATCGCCTCAGAAAATCCTGTAGCTCGTAGAGCTTCAAGCATTGTAGAACCAGGAGACCCCCAATCCCCCCTCCCCGCCGAAAATCCTGAAAACATTGACGGAACCCTGAAGGATGCCGGTACAGATGTACTGCACATTGACAGGACTACGGCTCTATGGTGCGCAATTGCATCAGTGACCCTCTGGGCGGTGTTGTGGTTCATTCTTGACCGCGCCACCGACTCTCCTGTTCCGGTTTGGGACGGACTGATAGCCTCCCTTTCTGTTGTAGCCACATGGATGCTGACACGGAAGTATATCGAACAATGGTATGTCTGGATTTTTGCCAACGCCATTGCTGTGGCCGTATACCTCGCCTCAGGGCTTTATCCCACCGTGGTACTATTTTATGTATATTTCGTAATGGCAATAATCGGATTATTTAAATGGAGGCAGGATGCACGGGCGAATTGACCGCAAGACCGCAGGACCGCAAGACGGAGCGAAGCGACAGACCCTCAGACTCTCAGACT